>OJIO01000524.1_pt1 | contig 24238 bp, 24 predicted proteins | sample 1595621 | NCBI WGS metagenome assembly OJIO01 (sample SAMN05416776, study PRJEB24817) | seawater metagenome | isolation source: Sea water | place: Canada:Atlantic | collected 2013-07
TCTACACTATCCTCTTCGTCGGCAGCGTCAGATGTGTATAAGAGACAGTTATAAGCCCCATTCTAGACTCTTTGACAGATTTTCCTGATAGATATCGCTGCACTTGGGATTGATCTGTGCCGAAGTAGGAGAGTGCTAAAAACAGACCTCCTGTGATTCCCGACCAGAACGTATACTTTGATTTTGGGTCAAAAGAGAAATCTACAATATCCATTTTATCTCCAGCACCTGCAATAGTCAATGCATCCACAAATCCTACACCTTCTGGAAGATAACTAAGAATAAGATGAAAGGCCACAAACATTCCTAACATGATGACTGCCATCTGTTGTTTCTGAGTAACGTTTACTGCTTTTGTGCCACCCAAAACTGTATAGATGATCACCAATACCCCAATAATTACAATAAGCTGATAAAGATTCCACCCTAAGATCGTAGATAGGATAATAGCTGGTGCATATATTGTAATCCCAGCAGCCAATCCTCTCTGAATTAAGAACAATATAGCTGCCAATGTCCTTGTCTTAAGATCAAATCTTGATTCTAAGTATTCGTAGGCAGTGTAGACTTTAAGCCTATGATATATTGGTATGAAAGTAATACAGATAATTACCATCGCTAACGGTAAACCAAAATAGAATTGTACAAATCCCATCCCATCATGATAAGCCTGACCAGGAGTAGATAAGAACGTTATAGCACTTGCCTGAGTCGCCATTACACTCAATCCAACTGTTGTCCATTTTGCCTCTTTACCCCCAAGGATGTAGTTATCCATCCCTTGATCTTTCCGTGTTTTCCACACCCCATATATCACTATGAATGCTAACGTAGCACCTAGAATGATCCAATCTATTTGTGACATCTAGCTGAAAGTTTTCATAATGATAAAGAAGAGAACGATATACAGTGCATTAAGCAATAGGACTAGGGTATAACTCTTATTCCACGTTGGTTTTTCGCTCATGTTATGGTCTGTCTATATTTCCTAAAGAAATCAAATTAGTAAATAATCTGTATGCCCCAGGTACTCCAGCTGGTAAGTTTCTAAACCAACTATAACCAGTATAGGTAAAGTGCCCTTTTCCGTATTGAGCGATCAACATACCTCCATCTTTTGGTTCTTCTCCTGGATCATTACTAGATAAGATTGCTTTGTATTCTTTATCCCATTCACCAGCAAAGTAAAGACCTCTTTCTTGTACCCAACCATCAAAATCAGCTTGAGTAATCTTATTCGGAAAGTTAAGGACTTCATGATTTGGCTTTAACATTCTAACTGGAGCTTGCTCGACTGAAACTCTAGATCTAGAAAGAGAAATAGGAAAAGGACCTATATTGTCAACTTTCAGTCTTCTATTTGTATTGTATTGGACGATCATATTGCCACCATCTTCTACATACTTCATTAATTCCTCTTGCTTAAATTTTAGCTCATCCCATTTGTTGTATGCTCTGATACCCATGATTACAGCATCGAATGTTTTTAGATATTCAGCTGAGATCTCACTAGGACTGATCATGGTTACAGAATAACCTATTTGTTCCAGACTTGCAGGTATTGCATCTCCGGCACCTTCTATATATGCGATTCTATGTCCTTCCTTCTTGATATCAAGATTAACAAATTTCGCTTTACCGGGCAACGATACCATTTGCAATGGAATGTGAGCATAATCAATTATAAGTAACTCTGTATCAAATATTTTACCATCCATAGTTGTAACAACTGGTCTTACATCGATAGATTGTGGATCTTTTGGAGGTGTAACTTCAAAGTCAAATGATTGTTCTTCTCCTTTGTTTTTGATCAAAAAATCGATACTCGGTGGAGTAGATGTCCATCCATCAGGAAGAGGAAGTGAAACGGAACCAGTTTGCTGGTTTTCCATTGCTTTAACAGACACTGCTACTGGTTTACTTCTTTGCTCAGAAAATATATACACCTTATCTTTTATACTTGTATACAATGGTTCTACGATCTCAAATGGTTGATATACTTGACCTTTCTCTGGATCAGTATATTTATAAGTGATTGGATGTGAAATCGTAAGTGGGACCCCGTTGACTTCTAAATCAAAATGAGCAATTAGATATCTATCTGATTCAGGTTTCCCAATATTCTGTCTGTCCTTTACTTTGTACATTCCAAGAGAACCTTCTTCTTCTAGCCAATATGCAGATGTATTCTTTACATTTGGATCTATAGTAATCGTATGATCAAACAATACCCCCTCATTATTACCAAGAGTAATGTCAAGCATTGTGTCTATAGAGGTATTACTTACCGATAATCCTTTTAGCTTCACATCTCCAGTTAGTCTTTTGATCACTTCTGTAGATAATTCAATTTCCGATCCAGCAGTTGCAGTATTACTATTTGCATTCATTTCTAAGAATAAACCAGCACAGGCTTCTATAATTCTATCGATAAAAGGTAGTTTTTGATCTTTCCAGAACTTATCATTTAGATTTGCCACTTGACCTCTGATCTCAGCCAATGCTGGTAATGATGCAGATGGATTTTTGAAATCAAAGTCTTCAATAACCTTATTCAGTTTGCTTTCTATTTGTTCTCCTCCTCTAACTCTTGACCATGTCGTATTTATTCCTTCGAATATATCCGCCTTGTTTGGTGGCATATCACCATGCAATAATTCAAAATATTCTAATTGTGATCCTCTTCTAGGAGTAGATCCCATACCTTGACATACGTGTTGACTTCTTGATTCTGCAGCGATCTCATTGTTTGAAGTGCCTAATATAGGATAGTATACACCAATATCAACACTCATAAGATTCGTCTTATCTGCTTTAGCAAAATTCTCTCTACTTCCGTAAAACCACCAAGAAGTATTCATGAATTGACGTTGTGGTTGCCATGTATCAACATATTTCAATTGATCAGGAAATTTTGTCTTGTCACCAACTAAATCCCAAGCTTTATGACTCAACATAGCAGATGCTGTATGATGTCCATGTGTTTTACCAGAAGTTCTATGATCAAATCTATTCACAATCACATCCGGTCTGAATTTTCTAATTGCCCACACAACATCAGATATTACAGCTTCATCATCCCATATCTTTATTGTTTCTTCTGCATTTTTCGAATATCCGAAATCATTTGCTCTAGTAAACATCTGAGAACCACCATCAATTCTTCTTGCAGATAGTAACTCTTGGGTTCGGATCACACCTAGTAATTCTTTAATCTCAGGCCCGATTAAGTTTTGTCCACCATCACCTCTTGTCAAAGATAAATACCTCGTATTAGCTTTTACCTCGTTAGATAAGTAACTGATCATTCTAGTGTTCTCATCATCTGGGTGGGCTGCCACGTATAAAACATTGGCAAGAACTCCAAATTTCTCTAGTGCATTAAATATTTGACCTGAAGATTCGATCTTTTGAGATTGACTACTACTTGAGGTAGAAATGCTAATCGTGAGAATAAGAGCAAAGAAAAATTTGATGCGCAAAGCAGTTAGATTCATATTATATTTTTTATAAAGGTATTAATATTTGATTGTGAGCATAAGCAAATATGATAAAAATAAATATTTCAAATAAACAATATAATCTAGTCTAAGTATAAAATAGATAGCTATAATTGTGTTAACAATTAACGAAATTAGGTATAATTATTTGTTAGTTTAAATATGAATTGTCCAATTCTAAAATGGATAAAGAAATATTAGATTCTCTTTAAACACCTTAGTTAGAATCTTTTGATTATTACCTTATGTAAATGATAATAATCATATTTATTAACTGCAAACAATATTAAACATGCTCATCTTAGCTGTATTTGCTATTCTTTTTATCTCAGGGGGTATTTTTGCCTATGGATATAGATTGATCCAAAGATAAATACTAAGGAATGATACGTTAATAAAGTATATTTTTATGTGCAGATATTTATTCATTCTTCAAGGCAAAAAACGTAGGCTACGCATCGTATAGGCGAGGCTTTTTAACGCAGAAAAAGGGGGAAATATCAGGCAGAAAAATGTAATTTTATTATTGAATCATTCCTAAGCTGGTTTTACTTCTGGCATCTGACATTCATCTTCTGGACCTTTTCCGCAGACACTACAATCACCTAGCTTATCTTTTAGCATAGGATTGTTTGATGCACATGTTCCTCTGAACTCTTTCCCAGTAACTACTTGTCTAAGATTGATTAGTATAAATGACACTCCAAATGTCACAAATATGATGACTAAGATGTATAAAAACTCTTTCATTTAATCTTGTATTTATAATAGATTAACAAAGATAGAAAACTAATGTTTGCGTGTTTGTCATTTGTCTATAATTAAGGAAGAATTAATAGTAAACACGATAAATAATATATCCAAATTAATGAACTTTGAGTTGATAAACACAAGATGAAAGATGAGGAATAAAAGAGTCAAATTGGCTTTCAAATTTCATTAATACTATCTAGGTGAGTTCATTTATATTATTATATTTGTCACTGATCGGACGTGGAAAACATAACACATTAGTATGAAAAAAATTAAATATCTATTTTTTTTAGCATGTATTGCATTTACCTCATGTCAAAAGGACAACAAGGAGGATGCAATTAATGAAGAATTACAAAAGATACTTGAAGAAGCGGGAGAAGGCCAAGGATATGAATATTTCCTTCTTCCAGATGCTACGGATTACAATTCTATCCCTCAAGATCCAAAGAATAAGCTAACAAGAGAAAAGGTAGAACTTGGAAAATTTCTCTTCCATGAAACTTCATTTGGAACAAATGGAGAATTTCCAATTACTGTTAAGGAATATTCTTGTGCTTCGTGTCATCATGCAGGTGCTGGATTTCAATCTGGTCTTGCCCAAGGAATTGGCGAAGGTGGAGAAGGGTTTGGCCTGATGGGTGAAGGACGTACTAGGAATCAACTTTGTGCACCTGAACTGTGTGATGTACAACCATTACGCTCTCCAACAGTACTTAACGGTGCATACCAACCCTTAATGTTATGGAATGGACAATTCGGTGCGACAAGTCTTAATGTTGGCACAGAAAGTCTTTGGACACCTGAAACACCCAAAGAAACTAATAACTTAGGTTTTGAAGGACTAGAAACTCAAGCTATTGCTGGACTTACTGTCCATAGAATGGAATACGACAAAGAGTCAGTAACTAATAATGGCTATAAATCTATGTTTGACAATGTCTTTGCAGATGTGAGTGAAGCTGATAGATATACGATAGTAAGTGCAGGATTAGCAATTGCTGCATACGAAAGGACAATAACCGCTTACAATGCGCCTTTTCAGAAGTACCTAAGAGGAAATCAATATGCTCTTCCTGACTTCCAGAAAGAAGGAGCCATCTTGTTTTTTGGTAAAGCAAAATGTAGCACTTGTCACACAGGACCAGCATTGAACAAGATGGAGTTTCATGCTCTTGGTCTGAATGAATTTGATCAATCAATGGTAACTCATTTTAATCCTGGAGATCCTGCTCAACTGGGACGTGGAATGTTCACAGGGAAAGATACGGATAAGTACAAGTTCAAAACACCACAATTATATAACTTAAAAGATGTGAATTTTCTTGGACATGGTGCTTCTATAAGATCTATCAAAGAAATAATCGAGTATAAGAATAATGGAATACCTGAAAATACGAATGTACCTTCATCTCAATTATCTGACGAATTTATACCTCTTGGGTTAACAGATCTGGAGATTGAAAAAGTAGAGTCTTTTATAAAGTATAGTCTATATGATCCAAACTTAGAACGGCTTGTACCTACTTCATTACTTTCTGGTGCATGTTTTCCTAATAATGATGATAAGAGTAGAGCAGATTTGGGATGTGATTAGTATTGAATACCAACTGTCTTCATTTGTAAGAGGAAGTTTGCAGTTGCATCCCACCTAAAATCTAGACCAGTTAATATAAAATAAAAAATGGCGACTTGATTTATATCAAGTCGCCATTACTTATTTTAAGTTATCACTTTCTCTATTTCGGAGCCTTATCCGGATTTAATAAATCATAGAATTGATCTAATTTCGGAAGGATTATGATTCTTGTTCTTCTATTGGTTGATCTTCCTTCTGCAGTGCTGTTGTCAGCTAGAGTATTATACTCACCACGACCAGCCGCTATCAATCTGTTAGGATCTATATTGTGCGTTTTTTGTAATAATCTCACAACAGAAGTTGCCCTTTGTACGCTTAAGTCCCAGTTATCTTTCACACAGCTATTACTTATTGGAAGGTTATCTGTATATCCTTCTACCATAACTTCTAAATCAGGCCTAGATTTAATTATCTCAGCAACTTTACCAAGTACTTCATTAGCTCTTGCTGTAAGTCTTGAACTTCCAGATTGATATAACATCTTATCAGATAAATTTACGAATACAACAGTTTTGTCAACTTTCACATCAATATCATTATCAGATATCCCTTCACTTAGAACACCTTTAAGGTTAACAGCTAAAGCTAAATTGATAGAATCCGCTTTTGTTCTAGCTGCCTGTACCAACCTTATGTATTGATCCTTACCTTCTAATTGGCGAAGTGTTTCGCTTATGTTATCATTAGCAGATTGAGACAACACAGTCAAGTCTCCAACTTGAGTTACGGTTTTATCTCTTTGTATTCTGAGATCAGCAATTTGTTCTTTAAGATCAGCAATTTGCTCGTTTCTAAGTTGAAGTGCTTTTTGATCTCCTTTAAGCAGCGTCCTTTCTTGTTCACATTTTTCTAACTTAACCAATGCTCGATTTAGATCTTCACCCACTCTGCCAATATCTTTATTGGCTGCATCAAGTTCTAATTGGAGTGACCCAAATTTCTTTTTACTTACACACGATGTAAGTCCTAATCCTAGAATAACTGCAAAAACTATAAATTTTGAATTCATATTATTATTTATTTTAATGTATAAACAGCACATTTCATGCCTAATTAGTTGTCTATTGATAATAGAATGTAAAAACTGTAGGGAAGAGTATAATTATGAGATCAATTTCTAAACAATGAAAGACGGATACTTAACGAAAAATGAGGCTAGATGTGTATGCAGTTTTGTTATAGTTTCATTAAAAAACTACCTATAAATATCTAGTATGATTATTTGGGAACTTGGAATCTAGTAATGTAAAGAAATCTAATTTTGAAACTCATACATATAAGAGAATTGATATAGTATAATTTTAGTCTAGAAGTGTAACGAGCTTTATTACTAGACTGTAAAAGCCTCTTCCATCACGTTAGCACTTATTATTTTATCTAGAACTGATCGAGCATCCGCTTCTTCTGCAACAAGATCTTGTAAAGTAATAGTTTCAAGAACCTTATCTATCGTGTATTGAACAATTGTCCATAGAGACTTCACAGAGCAATCAACAGAATTTGTGCAAAATTTAAACTGCCCATCCATTTCGTCGCAAGTTTCTTTTGCCAGATTAAGGCCTCCTAAAGAACAAATGACATCTTTCATATTGATCATGCTAGCTGGTTTTGCTAATACATACCCACCTCGTTGACCACGAGTACTTTCAATAAACCCTGACATACGCAGACAACGCGTAAGTTTAGCTACATAAGGCTGTGACATTTCCTCAATCCCACTCAACTGTGGAATGCTTAACCCTAATTCACGATCCGCTCTAGCGATTCTAAGAAGAATTCTGATTCCGTACTCATCTTGCTTATTAATTTTCATGTGTCTTCAATTTAGATTAAGTTGGTTGGGTTTATTTTTTTTCTTGTAGAATCTGATTACATCATATCCATAACAAATGCAGCTTCTTCACTCATCATACTTTTGTTCCATGGTGGATCGTATACTACACGCATATCAACATCTGTCACTCCATCAATTGCACTTACTTTGGTAAATACTTCAGTGGGTAGTGCATCTGCCACAGGACACATTGGAGTAGTAAGTGTCATAGTTAATACTACTTGCCCATTATCATCCACTTCATGACCATATATCAATCCTAGTTCATATATGTCTACAGGTATCTCTGGATCTTCTACAGTTTTGCATGCTGCGATTATATCTTTTACGATTCGTTCTTTATCTATTGCCATTATTTTATCAAATTTAAAGCGACTGCATACATTTTCATTTGTTTAACCATACTGAGTAATCCATTTGATCGGGTAGGAGAGAGATGTTCTTTCAATCCTATCTTATCAATAAAATACAATTCGCTTTCTACTATATCTTTCGCCGGTTGATTTGACATAACTTGAATCAGCAAACCAATAATTCCTTTCGTAATCACAGCATCACTATCCGCTTTGAACTCGACTATCCCTTCTTTATGTTCTACTCCCAGCCAAACTCTACTTTGACACCCACTGATTAATTTTTCATCCGTTTTCTCGGATTCATCAATTAATGGCAAGTTTTTTCCCAAATCAATAATATACTCATACTTATCCATCCAATCATCAAAGTAGGAGAAGTCATCTATTATTCCGTCTTGTATTTCGTTTATTGTCATTGTTATTTAAAGTCAGTTTAATATTTAGAAGTTATTCATTTAACTAATAAAGTAACTTCTCCATCTTGATTTGTTAGAGTTAAACTATCTCTAACTACTTCCATTGTATAATGATAAGTGTTGGACATGTCCAATTCACTTATAGAAATAGAATCACAATTATTATTTATATCATATCGGTACACCATTGTTTCAAGTGCAACTTCATCCTCGTCTAAAAATCGTTTGTGGCTAACATAAAGTAAATTCTCAATATCACTAGGTACAAACCAATTATAAATACTAAAGCAAGCATCATCATAATAGTAGTCACATATCCAAGGTTTGCCAACAATTCCGCACTCATTATCAAAAGAGAACGGATCGGGCAAAATTTCTTCAACAATAAAATTATATTCTTTGTAAAAACTTCCAGGAGGTAAATCTGGTTTTTCTGGATTAGAATTGTATCTTCCTTTCAGTGAGGTAAAGCCACCAGACGTATATTGTTTTAAGATATCATTATTATATGGAGTATGAAACTCTTCTGAAAATTTACAGCTAATGCTACTTGACTCAGAATGGACTTGAAAATTATTCATTTGAATTACCGCGAAAGAATCAGTAAGAATAATCAATCCAATTGTTCCTTTTATACTTAAACATTCATCATCATACTTATCATCAATAATCATACTCGTGTCTTTGTAATAATCAATAATTTCAGTAGAGTACACTTTAATATAATCATTGCATTTAGGATAAAATATTTCATTTTCAACTTCATTTTCTTTATCATCTTTCTGACACGAAATAGTCAGGAAGAAAATGATAAAAATAAGGTAAGATGTCCACTTCATTTGTCTTATCATTTTTTTTAAAGAATATTTATCTCAACATTCTTGCAGCCCGTTCTACACCAGCTACCAACTTATCTATATCTTCTATACTTGTATATACCGCAAAACTAGCACGTACTGTTCCCGGTATCCCATAAAAGTCCATAAGGGGCTGTGTACAATGGTGTCCTGTTCGCACAGCAATCCCCATTTTATCTAGTATCGTTCCTATATCATACGGATGTGTACCATCAATCAAAAATGAAATAACACTTGCTTTATTTTCAGATGTACCAATTATCCTCAACCCATCAATCTCCAACAGCTTCTTTGTACCATATTCAAGAAGTTCTTTTTCATGCTCAGCAATTGCATCAAGACCTAGATCTGTAATGTATTTCAGAGCAATTCCAAGTCCTATCGCTCCAGAAATATCTGGAGTTCCTGCTTCAAATTTGAAAGGAAGTTCGTTATATGTGGTCTTTTCAAAACTTACTGTCTTTATCATTTCTCCACCTCCCTGGTAGGGTGGCATAGCATCAAGCCATTTTCTTTTACCATAAAGCACTCCGATACCAGTAGGTCCATACACCTTATGTCCTGAAAAAGTGTAAAAATCTACATCTAACTCTTGCACATCAATCTTAGTATGTAAGGTAGCTTGTGCACCATCTACTAAAACTGGAACTCCTCTTTCATGAGCTAGTTCTATTACCGCTTTAATGGGATTGATAGTCCCTAATGAATTTGATATGTGTACTATTGAAACAATTTTAGTTCTATCAGATAGTAACTTCTCATACTCTTCGAATATAATTTCACCTTTCTCATTAACCGGGATAACTTTGAGAATAGCACCTTTCTCTTCACATATCATTTGCCAAGGCACAATATTAGAGTGGTGTTCCATAGCTGAAATAATTACCTCATCACCTTTATTTAGAAATTTCTTACCAAAACATGAAGCGACCAAATTTATACTTTCTGTACATCCTCTTGTAAAAATAACTTCATCAGTAAATTCAGAATTGATAAAAGCTCTCACTCTTTCTCGGCCCAACTCAAATGCATCAGTTGCTTCTTGGCTTAATTCATAAACACCTCTATGAACATTGGCATGTTGACTTTCATAATATTGACTTATTGCATCTATAACACCTTTTGGTTTTTGGCTAGAAGCGGCACTATCCAGAAATACCAAAGGTTTACCCCTCATTTCTGTCTGAAGAATCGGGAAATCATTTCTAATCTGCTGTATATTAAGTTTTTTTATTGCTGTTAGTGTAGTCATAATGTATTACTACATATTTATATTCAGTGAATTAATCTACTTCTTTGAAAGTTTTGTAACAACCATTGAAAGTACTTTGTCGATAATCGGTTGGAATTTAAATTTAAGTACAACCTCACCTATAAATGCTTTTTGCAGTAAGGTCTTAGCGCCTTCATCTGACAATCCTCTACTCTTTAGGTAGAATATAGATTCTTGATCTAATTGACCAATTGTAGCTCCATGGCTACATTTTACATCATCAGCATAGATTTCTAGCTGTGGTTTTGCATCCATTATAGCTGTGTCAGAAAGCACAAGACTGGCATTTTGCTGATATGCATTTGTCTTCTGAGCATCTTGTCTTACCAGAACTTTACCATTGAACACTCCTCTAGCTTTATCAGATAGTACTCCTTTATACATCTCGTTGCTTTCACAATGAGGAACTGCATGATCTATAAATGTCTGATTATCTATATGCTGATTATCAAGACCAAGGTATGCTCCATAGTAATAGGTGTTTACACCAGGTCCCATGTGTTCGGTACTAATATTATTTCTAACTATTCTACCTCCAAGATCAACACTATAGTTGCTGTAAATACTATCTCTAGATTGAATCGCTATAGAATTTGTAATTTGATATGCATTTTTACTTTCGAATTGCAATCTATAGTGATGTACATGTGCATTGTCTTCCACTTGGATATAATTAGCTGTATTAGTAAAATACTTAGCCTCATTATTAGTTGAGTGGTAACTTTCGATCACAGAGAATTCACTACTTGTTGATCCTATAATAAACATCTGTGGGTGAGAAAAGTAGGTCTCCTCAGTTCTGGTATTAATATGGACAAAATGAATAGGTTTTTCTACTTGTACATTCTTGTCAGAAATGATTACATAGCCGTGCTGTGCAAAAGCTCTGTTCATCCTTAAGAAAGCATTTTTATCTGTGCCTCCTTTTTGATCGATTAGGTTTTGTATTTTAGCGGAAATAGCTTCATTTTTCAGTGCATCAGCAACTGTCATCATGTTAAGTCCTGAAGGCATTTTGTCTAACTTACTTAATCCTTCATCTAGTACTCCGTTTACGATAGCTACGATTACCGCATCTAAGCCTTCGAAGAGAAATTGATCAAACTCATTTTGTGACAGATCACTTGGTGACCCAAACTTGTATGCTTCTTTTATAATAGGGGCAACATTTGTGTATTTCCAATCTTCGTCTCTTCTAGTTGGGAAATCTTCCGTCATCAACTGATCAAAAGCTGATTTCTTGAATGCAGCAATTGGTTGATTACTTTGTCCATTAAGCCCCGCTTCATATGCTTGAAAGAGTGTTTTGATCCACTCTTTTGTATTACTATCTCTATCTTTCGATATTATTGACATGTGTTGTTAATTTCGAATTTTGAAATTTGAATTCCGATTGTTTCTTAGGCAGTTACACCTTCTATCTCTGTTTTGATCCAATCGTATCCCTTTTCTTCTAGCTCTAGTGCAAGGCTCTTATCTCCAGATTTAACGATTCTTCCGTTATATAGAACATGTACAAAATCAGGAACAATATGATCCAATAATCTTTGGTAGTGTGTTACAACAACAAATGATCTATCAGGACTTCTAAGTGCGTTTACTGATTCAGCTACAACTTTTAATGCATCAATATCCAAACCACTGTCTGTTTCATCTAGAATGCCTAATTTAGGTTCTAGTACAGCCATCTGAAGCATTTCATTTCTTTTCTTTTCTCCACCTGAGAAACCTTCATTTAGTGATCTTTTCAGAAATGAAGGATCAATATCTAGCATAGCAGCTTTAGATTTGATCAATTTTAGAATTTCTATAGGCTTTAGCTCTTCTTCGCCTCTTGCTTCTCTACCAGCATTAATAGCACTTTTAAGGAAAGTAGCATTTGTAACTCCAGGTATTTCTACAGGATACTGGAATGCTAAGAAAAGGCCAGCATGAGATCTCTCATCTACATCCATATCGAGAAGATCTTCTCCACCGAAATCAACAGAGCCACTGGTTATTTCATATTCATCTCTACCAGCCAATACGTTCGCTAGGGTAGACTTCCCTGAGCCATTAGGACCCATTATGGCGTGTATTTCACCAGGATTTACTTCAAGGTTAATACCACGAAGTATTTCTTTATTTTCGATCGAGACTTTTAAATCTTTAATTTTTAACATTGTATAACTTTATTTGAATTTCGAGATACGTTTAAAAGATTTTTTAGTGATCAAATCTTCTTTAAGTACCCGAGCTGTGTATTATTATATTTAATTTTTATTCTAAATTCTTTTTATCCTACGGAGCCTTCCAAGCTGATTGCTAATAATTTCTGTGCTTCCGCAGCAAATTCCATAGGGAGTTCAGCGAAAACTTCTTTACAGTATCCGTTTACTATCATGTTGATTGCATCTTCTTCACTAAGCCCTCTGGCTTGTAGGTAGAACAGTTGATCCTCTCCAATTTTAGAAGTAGTAGCTTCATGCTCTACACGTGCTGAGCTGTTTTCAATTTCTAAGTATGGGAAGGTGTGCGCACCACATCTATCACCCATCAGCAATGAGTCACACTGCGAGAAGTTTTGTGAATTATGAGCATTTTTACCCACTTTCACCAATCCTCTGTATGAATTATTACTTCTTCCGGCAGAGATACCTTTAGATATAATTGTACTCTTAGTGTTTTTACCAAGATGTATCATCTTAGTTCCTGTATCCGCCTCTTGTCTATTGTTGGTTACTGCTACCGAATAGAATTCTCCAACAGAGCTGTCACCTTTTAGAATACAACTTGGGTATTTCCATGTGATCGCAGAACCTGTTTCTACTTGAGTCCATGATATTTTTGACTTGTAACCTGCACAAAGTCCTCTCTTCGTAACAAAATTGTAAATACCACCAACACCATTTACATCTCCAGGATACCAGTTCTGAACAGTCGAATACTTGATCTCAGCATTATCATGAGTGATCAATTCAACTACAGCAGCATGAAGCTGATTTTCATCTCGCATTGGTGCAGTACAACCTTCTAAGTAACTTACATAACTATTTTCATCCGCTATGATCAATGTACGTTCAAATTGTCCAGTATTCATAGCATTGATACGGAAGTATGTAGAAAGTTCCATTGGGCTTCTTACACCCTTGGGTATATAAACAAATGAACCATCACTGAATACCGCTGCATTTAGCGTAGCGAAATAATTATCAGTGTATGGCACAACCGTTCCTAGATACTTTTTTACTAATTCTGGATGTTCTTTTACCGCCTCACTAAATGAACTGAATATTATTCCAAGTTCAGCTAATTTATCCTTATACGTAGTCTTTATAGATACAGAATCAATAACTGCATCTACAGCAACTCCGGCTAATACCATCTGCTCTTCTAACGGAATTCCAAGTTTATTGAAAGTTTTCACCAATTCAGGATCAACTTCATCCATACTTTCCAATTCAGGCTTCTTCTTTGGCTCTGCGTAATAAATGATATCTTGATAATTGATTGGCGGGTAATCTACTTTAGGCCAATGTGGCTCTTTAAGTGTCAGCCAATGCTTGAATGCTTTCAATCTATAATTTAGTAGCCATTCTGGTTCCTCTTTCTTTGCTGATATTCTCCGAACAGTATCCTCCGTAAGACCGGGTTCAAATGATTCAGTCTCAATATCACTTGTAAAACCGTATTTATAATCGCTCTGGATATTTTCCTCCAAAACCTGCATAGAATCACTCATCGATTGATCTATTTTTTTGTTTTTAACTAATATAATTCTCTAGTGTAGACGTCCAATTTTTGGTGTATGCACTAGATTAAGTTCTATTTATACAAAAAAGTATAAATAAGGTTGCAAAGATGATGTAATTATTTTTAATATCTAAATTGAAGGACATAAAAGGTTCTTCAATTTGACATAAAATTAGTTACATCCACGAAGGTATTGCAATTGAATAATTCCATTTATAATGTTATAAGCCTACAGACTTATATTAAGCCAACATAAGCCTGTAGACTTATAAATATATTGTGTAATTCATTATGAGAGATGTTAAAGTAGTAATTACTGGAGATTTGGTTGATTCGGGTAAGTTTCGTTCAAATTAAAGAAAAGTTATAGAAAAACATTTGTTGAAAATCGCTAATAAATGCGGTGTCAATAATTAATACTAAAGCGTCTTTAATTCAATATTTTAAAGGGAGAGGAAATCAATATCTATTACACATGTAAAAAAAGTAAAAGCAACATTTTCTTGTTAGGATAGCAAATCTCACGACAACTTCCTCCTCTTTAATTCATCTCTAAAGGAGAACAAATATAACATGGCTCTGGCTGAGATATTGTCCCTCTTTGGAGTGGGATTAAGGAATAGGAAGTCAACAGTTAATTTCTTTTGTATAAAAAAAATCTAAGTATATCCATCTACTAATACTCATCTAGAGATAATTTATCACCTAATTTCCATTTAATATGATATATCGACATTAACAAATTCAATATTATTGAGTACATTTTCTGAAGAGAATCTCAAATTAGAAAAACCAACAGCTTCCATTCTTTGTCTCTTTTTCTGTCTTTGACTTGTTGCTGCTCTGACGCGTGTGAAATTCCACCTACTTCAATTATAAGTAGTAATTCCAGACATACAAAATCAGAAATATAGCAGAGGATAGGTCTTTCTCTTTTAAAACTATATCCATGCATCATCTTTCCCTTTACTACATTTTTCCACATGGATGCAGGGGATTTTATTAATTTCTTCCTATTTGCATTAGCATAATCTTGAAGTTTTGAATTATAATGCCAATTATTTTTGCGCTAGCTACTTCTACCATCATTTTGTAATTGTGTGAGACCAAAATAAAATAGAACAACAGAATAAGCAAATATTACGGAATCTTCCTCCTCTTTATTTTTCCTTTCGATCTCCCGCGTGTTTTCATGAAAACACACTACAATATCTTAGTCTTACGGATCTACTGTGTAGTTCCTCTGTGCCTCCAAAAAGAGAACATGAGCAGCATGGCTTTGGCTTGGTTAATCCAAGAAAACAAACCGAGTAAGTACTTAATTAGGTACGTTATTAAGTATTAGTATCGCCTTACTAACAGGAATTTTACTGATACGATTTATCAGATAGTGGATTTAGAATGAAAAAATATGATTTCTAGCAAATAATATCCAAGACATTTTTGATTAATTCATCAACATGTTCTTTGCCTCGCTTGCTGAATGTCATATCTGCGCGATTAGCTATGATGGCATTGATTGATATTGCTTGGTGCCCTAACATTGTAGCCATACCATACATACCTGCTGTCTCCATCTCTAAATTTGTAAATCGAAGGTCACCATATCTCTGCTTGGCTAAATCATCGATAAAAGTAGATGATTTAGGTCTTCCAATAACAGATCGTCCTTGGGGACCATAAAAACCTGTAGCAGTCAATGTTATTCCTTTCATACCTAGTTGACTGAACTGTTCTACAAGCTCCTTACTTGCAGATGAAGCATAAGGATAAATATTAGGTAGCGTAGAAAGTGCTTCCTTCGCTATCTCTGCAATAATATCTTCTGCAGTTGATTGAGTTCTTTCGTAATAATGCATCAATCCATCAAGACCAATTGCCATTGCACTGACAAGTATAGTATTGTTCTTGAGTTCCGATAACAATGAACCTGAAGTGCCAACCCTGTATAATCTAAGTTCTTTATGTTCTTCCTTTCTTTTTCTAGTTTTGAAATCGACATTAACCAAAGCATCTAACTCAGTTAAAACAATATCTATATTATCTGTGCCAATTCCTGTAGATATGACGGTAAGTCTTTTGCCCTTGTAGCTACCTGTAACTGTCTTAAATTCTCGTTTGTACACTTCGCTCTCGATACTATCGAAGTGTTTAGTCACACGCTCTACTCTGTTAGGATCACCAACCGTAATAATGTCTTGAGCAATTTGCCCAGGTTTAAGTTTCAGGTGATAAATACTACCATCTTGATTAATAATTAATTCAGATTCAGGAATTCTATTCATAGTAATTTTGGTTTTTACAATCTTACTTCACTACCAAAAACAACTCTGCCTCGATCATTTTTGATCAATTCCGCACAAGCAATGTCTTTGTCATGTTCAAAAAATATATAGTGATTTGTTCCAATAACTTTCTCATAAAGCTCAGCCTTTTCCCTTAATGTATCCAATGGTCGGATATCATATCCCATAACGTAAGGCATCCCAATATGACAGTGTGAAGGAAGAAGATCAGCTGTATAAACTATGGTTCTATCATCATCTAACTTAATGTATGGAGTCATAAGGGCTTCAGTGTGACCATATGCAAAACCTACATTTATATGATCCGTAAACGGCACTCCATCTTCGACATCTATAAACTTTAGTACGCCATGATCCATCAGTGGCACTATATTCTCTTTTAGAAAAGAAGCTCTTTCTCTTGGATTTGGGTTGATCGCCCAATTGTAGTGTTTTTCATTGGACCAATAGGTAGCATTAGGAAAAGTCGGAATTAAATGTCCATCAACCGTTCTCTTGATAGCGCCTCCTACGTGATCAAAATGTAAGTGGGTCAAAAATACATCAGTAATATCCTCAGGCTTGAAACCGGCTTTATCTAATGAACCAATTAAACTATCTCCTCCATGAGGGTAGAAGTGAGATCGAAATTTAGCATCTTGTTTATCTCCCAACCCAGTATCAACCAATATTTTACGTTCTCCATCTTCAATTAAGAGGCATCGCATTGCCCAAGTGCACATATTGTTATCATCAGGCTCATTTAGCTTCTTCCACATAGATTTTGGTACAACACCAAACATAGCACCACCATCAAGCTTGAATTTACCAGTTTCTATTATATGAAGTTTCATGTGTTATATTGTTTAAAGTACTTTGCTTTTCAATTTAGACAAAATAGATATTCTTTTCATTCAAGAATTGGATAATTCAAGAATTGCTAACCTATCTAATCCCTTGTTTATTTAACCACGATCTATACTCATTAGCATTTTTATTATGACCTCTCAGTGTCTTTGCGAAAGCATGTTTAGTTCCATATCCTGGCTTAGCGCACATATATATATAATCATGCTTATCGTAATCTAAGACCGCATCAATAGATTGTATGGATGGCATATAGATTGGACCTGGTGGTAAGCCTGAATATTTATATGTGTTATACGGTGAATCATATTCAAGATGCTTATTAAGTACTCTCCGTAGTTCAAAATCACCATTTGCAAAGACTACTGTTGGATCTGCTTGTAATGGTATTCCTCTTTTTAATCTATTCAGGTATAGTCCAGCTATGATTGGTCTTTCTGGTCCATGTTGTGATTCTTTTTCTACAATACTGGCAAGAGTATAAACATCTACTTCCGTCAATTCTAGCTTAGCTGCTTTAGCTTTTCTATCATTTTTATTCCAAAAGTCTTTTTGTTCATTAACCATTCTAGATACGATCTGCTTTGAACTTATATCCCAAAACATATTGTATGTATTCGGTATGAACATAGTCATTACTGTTTCCTTTGAGAACCCCAAATCAATCAATACTTCTGGTTGAGATAGATAACCTGCTAATGTGATTGAATCTACTGCTAAATCTTTTGAAATCAATCCTGCGAGTTGATCCATAGATCTAACATTATTGAAAATTACTTTTACTGGTTTTTGATTTCCCGCTCGTAACAAACTAACAATTTCTCTATTGTTCCAGTCTTTCTTGATTAAGTATCGTCCTGATGCAACTCTATCTTTTTTGTAATTCATCCAACCAGCAACACGGTCAAACGATGGCGCATTCTGTAATACATTATTTGATTTTAACAACCCATAAATGTCACTATAAGATGAGGGATTAGGAACTTTTAGCTCATATTCTTTATCAGAAAAAGAGGTGTTGGGTGTAAAAATATTGTTGTATCCCCAAAAGGCAATACATCCAGCTATGAGACCTAGAATCAATATCACATACAGAATCTTCTTCATCATATTGAGCTTAATATTGTTCCTTATCACTTGGAAAGTCAACAGCTTTTACATCTGTGATGTAATGCTCAACAGCTCCTTTAATAGTATCAAATAATTCAAGATATCTTCTAAGAAATCTAGGATGGAAGTCTTTTGTAATACCTAACAGGTCATGCGAAACTAGAACTTGCCCATCACAATCTGGTCCTGCACCGATACCTATTGTTGGTATATCAATTGATTCACTAACTTGCTTACCGAGTTGTGCAGGTATTTTTTCTAAAACAACACCAAAACATCCTAGTTTTTGGAGCATCTTAGCATCTTCAAGTAACTTAGCCGCTTCCTCTTCTTCTTTCGCACGAACAGTGTAAGTCCCAAATTTATAAATACTCTGAGGTGTCAACCCTAAGTGTCCCATAACAGGGATTCCAGCGGATAATATTCTTTTAATAGAATCCTTCACTTCTGATCCTCCTTCTAACTTCACAGAATGAGCACCTGATTCTTTCATAATTCGAATAGCTGATTTAAGAGCCATCTTACTATCTCCTTGATAAGTTCCAAAAGGAAGATCGACTACTACAAAACATCTATCGATAGCCCTAATAACTGACTGTGCGTGATAAATCATCTGATCCAAAGTAATGGGTAGGGTAGTCTCATGTCCCGCCATTACATTAGAGGCTGAATCACCAACTAATATAATATCAATCCCAGCTGCATCGAATATTCGTGCCATACTGAAATCATATGCTGTAAGCATTGCTATTTTCTCTCCTCGGGCTTTCATACCTTGGAGGATATGAGTAGTTACTCTTTTAATATCCTTTTTTGCTACTGACATATTACATTTTGATAATATTGCTAAAGCTGCAATTTATAAATCTATTTGTAGATTGTGGTAGTAATTGGTCTAATTATACCTGATCTTGTGATTATCAAAATGTACTTAAAATTTTATTTGTGATGATTAATCTTTTCAATCTTAAGGAATGTGTGTTTTCGAATATGACAGTATATTTATGTTCAATTTTGATCCTAACATCATGCAATATTTCTTCTTCAAATATGGGTAACACAATTGACATACAAGGCCACCGTGGTTGTAGAGGTCTTATGCCTGAGAATACAATTCCAGCGTTTATTCATGCTGTAAACTTGGGTGTAAACACACTAGAACTAGACGTAGTGGCGACTAAACAAAGTGTCGTTATTGTTTCTCATGAGCCTTTTTTTAACCATGAAATATCTTCAGATCCTAATGGTAAGGAAATAAATAAGGAGAACGAAAAAACGTTTAATGTCTACACAATGACCACAAGTGAGATCAAATCAATGGATGTTGGTTTGAAAGTTCACCCAAGATTTCCATTACAAAAAAAAATGAGCTCTGTAAAACCTACTCTAAGTGAAATGGTATCAGCTGTGGAGTTACATGTAGAATTAAATAATTTACCTAAAATTCGATATAATATTGAAATCAAAAGAGAACCTCAGAATGATGAGATCTATCATCCTAAAATGAATCTATTCGCAGATTTAGTTTGCAATGAATTGGAAAGCTTAGGAATACTAAAACGTACTACAGTACAATGTTTTGATGTAGAGACTTTAAAATATATTCATAATAAATATCCTAAAATTGACTTGGTTTATCTAGTCATGAATACAAATCCATTTATAGAAAATGTAAATAATTTGGGTTTCATACCTGCGGTCTATTCACCATATTTCAAATTGGTATCAAATGAGCTTGTGAAATACGGAAATCAAAACGTTATGAAAATCATTCCTTGGACAGTCAATGAGGAAGAGGATATTATGACTATGCTTGATCTTAAAGTAGATGGTATAATCTCTGACTATCCTGATAAGGTGATTGAAATTGTAGAATCAAGAAAAGCTAGAGAATAAATATGCCAATATTCGACGCATCAGAATATAAACCCCCACGAATTTTCAGGAATGGACATACAAATACAATGTATCCATTTCTATTTAGGAAGAATATATGTCCACCATATCAACGAGAGCGATTTATCACCTCTGATGACGATTTTATTGATCTTGATTTTTTGAAAACTAATAGTAAAAAAATAGCCATCCTTTGTCATGGATTAGAAGGTAGTAGTGAGAGTCAATACATGCAGTATATGTCAAGTTTATTGGCAGAAAATGGATGGAACGTTATGGTTTTTAACTTCAGATCGTGTAGTGGAGAGATTAATCGTCAATTGCAAATGTATCATTCTGGATGGACTACTGACTTGCATGAAATTTTAGGTAAATATGAAAACGAATATGAAGAGATATCTTTAGTTGGAGTGAGCCTTGGTGGGAATATGATTCTAAAATACGCTACTGATCAAATTTACAACTTATCTGATAAAATTAAATCTATAGTAGCAATTTCATCTCCAGTTGATCTATCTGCCAGTTCTCAGAAAATCATTACTCGACAGAATATACTGTACGATAAGCGATTTAGAATAACCCTTCTCGATAAAGTGAGACAGAAATATGAATTATTTCCAGATAGTGTACGTATCGATGACATCAAAAAAGTAAAGACGCTATGGGATTTTGATGAATACTTTACTGGTCCTATTCATGGATTTGACGGTGCTGAAGACTATTATGCAAAATCGAATTCTAAGCAATTTCTTCATCAAACGAAAATTCCAACACTTTTGATTACGGCTCAAGATGATCCGTTTTTAACAAAGGAAAGTTTAGTTTTTGAAATTGCAAGAAGAAGCGAAAATCTATACTTTATGGCACCAAAATTTGGAGGTCATGTGGGTTTCACTACTTTTGGGACAAATTACTATTGGAATGAATACAAGACACTTCAGTTTATCGATGCCCCTCATGATTTTTCTGACCATCACAATACAATTCATTAGCTGTAAAAAAGATGTAAAATCAACCTCTGTAATTACAGAAGTATATGAAGTCGATGGTGATGCAAGTGATAACTATGCAAAAGTAAATCTCAAGTACATGGAACAGGAGAATTTCAATAATAATAGTGCTACTTCTAAGACTATCTATAATGCCGCTCAATCGGTAAAATGAAAAGAGGTATTCACCTACGAACCTAAGAACGAATTACCAATAGAATCTAAATTTTACGGACCTGCTGGACAATTGTTAAGTACTTACAAATTTACTTATGAATATACTTTAAAGAGCTTTTCTCATGCTTATGCTGGAGATACAGATGAATTTACTGAGAGATGAAGGATTCCAATATGACAACATAGGAAATAGGGTAAGAAAAACCATTTTCAATGAGTTTAATCAAAAGCAAAAGTCATTTTTGTTTGGCCACGACCAATATGGGAATGAGGTAAAAATGGTACTTACGGATCAAAACGATAAGGAAATGCTAAGTGAAACCTATGAAATCGTAACAGTTGACGACAAAAAACGATGGATCGAAAAATATGGATTCGTAAATGACAATCCAGCTCCAGTCACTTTCTACCATAAAAGAAGGAGCGAAAATTAGAGGTTAATAAACCTCTGAAAGAACTCCTGTGTTGTTATAAACGGCTTCAAAAAATGAAGACTTCTGATGTCACCAAATACGATCAGCTCAAAGTACAAATACTTATCATTAGATCTATGGAAGGATGTCTCAGGGAGCTTAGAAAGTTGTTCTATCAATCAGCTGGGCAGACTGAGATTGAAGGGACGAATAGAGAGTTTATCAAGTGTGTACATTTGATGGAATTGATGGGGAAGATGTAGATGAAATCTATGGTGAGTTATAAGTTCAAAATGAGACAAATGATCTCATTATAGATTTGTGATTCACAATGAGTTTTAAATAATAGTTATTCTTACAATTCCTTTACACCCCAATTCGTACATTTGTAACTCATCATAAATTATTAACCTGCAACTCATAGACAAATATAATCGAACCATAGACTATCTTAGAATCGGCGTTACAGATCGTTGTAACCTGAGGTGTAGATACTGCATGCCCGCTGAAGGGATTCAATTTTCGGAAAGAGAAGATTTATTGACTTATGAAGAAATTATTAGGTTAGCTCAAATCTTCAAGTCACTTGGTGTAAATAAGGTGCGAATAACGGGAGGTGAACCATTTGTACGCAAAGACATTGAGCAATTATTGAGGTCGTTGAGTGATATATTTCCAAGTGTACATATTACAACAAATGCGACTCGTTTGAATGTTCCTCTGCTTAATGAGATAGGAATTAGTAGTTTAAATATATCTTTAGATTCGTTGGATCGAGATAAGTTTTTTATGATCACTCGCAGAGATGAGTCCATTAAGGTGATGTCTAATATTCATGAATGTATCAAACAAAATCTATCTATAAAGATCAATATGGTCGTTATGAAAGGTGTGAATGATATGGAGATTCTTGATTTTGTGAATTTTGGGATTAAACATAATGTAGAAGTTAGATTTATAGAGGCGATGCCATTCAATGAAGGAGACGGGAATAGAGATGTTTTCATGTCTGCTATTGAAATATTAGAGCTCATCCAGTCTAAATACCCAGAAGCTGTTCAATATTATGATCTCAAGCCAAGCTCAGCTATACATTATAAAATAGGTGATTCTCGTTTTGATATCATTCCAGCTTATAGTCGTTCGCTATGCGGTACGTGTAATCGGATAAGGTTGACCCCAAAAGGAGAGTTATTGAATTGTCTTTATTCGCAATCAGGTACTGAATTACGAGGTTTGCTCCGAGATTCTGATGTTTCAGATCAACAAATATTAGAGGTTATACAAAAAAGTGTCTTTCACAAACTCAAAGATGGATTTGAGGCTGAAAGTGAAATGACAAGTAATGTATTTCGAAGTATGACAACTATCGGAGGCTGATAAATAATTTTAAATACAAATAGAGATGATATCTGTTTCTGAGGCTTTCAATCTGGTTCTGTCAACTGCTATTAGTTATGGCTCAGAAATAGTATCCTTAGAAAGTGCAATTGGTCGTGTTTTATCAGAAGATATTATTGCAGATCGTCCTTTTCCTCCATTTGATCGTGTTACCATGGATGGTATTGCTATTTCTTACAATTCTTTTAATGAAATAAATAGGAAATTTCAAATAGAAAAAATAGCCGCCGCAGGAAGTCCAAAAGTGACATTACAGGATAATTCTAAATGCATTGAAGTAATGACTGGTGCTGTTCTGCCTTCTGGCACAGATACTGTCATCCGCTATGAGGATTTGGATATAGTTGACGGAGTTTGCACTATTAATTCTGTAGTTAGAAATGGGCAAAACGTGCATACTGAAGGATCAGATCATAAAGTGAATTCAATATTACTATCAATAGGACATACGATAAAAGCTATAGATATAAATGTCCTAGCCACCGTTGGCAAAACAACAATGAAGGTAGTGAAGGTGCCATCCATTGCCATTTTATCATCAGGTGATGAATTGGTGCCGGTTGGTTCTGTGCCTCTTCCGCATCAAATACGCATGTCAAATGTCCACATGCTAAAATCGAGGCTTACAGAATTGTGTGTTCCTAGCGATCATTTTCATATCCAAGATGACGAATCAGAAATAAAAACAACGCCTGTCTCTTATACACATCTCCGAGCCCACGAGACAGGCAGAAATCTCG
>OJIO01000530.1_pt1 | contig 24119 bp, 14 predicted proteins | sample 1595621 | NCBI WGS metagenome assembly OJIO01 (sample SAMN05416776, study PRJEB24817) | seawater metagenome | isolation source: Sea water | place: Canada:Atlantic | collected 2013-07
GTGTCTTGCAACATGGGGTCGGTCACCCTGCCGTAGGCCTCGTCGCTGGTGTCCACGCCGTCGCCGTCGTCGTCGCTGTCCAGGTAGTCGTCGATGCCGTCGCTGTCGGTGTCGTCGTTGCGTGGGTTGCCGTCGCCGTCGACGTCCTCGTCCGTCGTCAGCACCCCATCGCCGTCGTCGTCGGTGTCCAACCAGTCTGCCGTGCCATCGCCGTCGGTGTCGTCGTCCAGTGGATCGCCGTCGCCGTCGTAGACCTCGTTGCGGGTGAGCACGCCGTCGTTGTCGTCGTCGGTGTCCAAGTAGTTGGCGGTGCCGTCGCCATCGTTGTCATCGTCGGTGGGGTCGCCGTCGCCGTCCAAGTCCTCATCCTCGGTCAGGATGCGGTCCCCGTCATCGTCGGTGTCCAGGTAGTCAGCGGTGCCGTCCGAGTCAGTGTCCTGGAGCATCGGGTCGGTGGTGCCACCGTAGGCCTCGTCTTCCGTGGGGACGCCGTCGCCGTCATCGTCGGTGTCCAGGTAGTCCACGGTGCCGTCACCGTCGGTGTCGTCATCGGTGGGGTCGCCGTCTCCGTCCACGTCCTCGTCGATGGTGTTGACGCCGTCGTTGTCGTCGTCTGCATCCAGGTAGTCCGGGGTGCTGTCCCCGTCGGAGTCGTCGTCGGTGGGATCGCCGTCGCCGTCCAGGTCCTCATCTTCGGTGTCGATGCCGTCGCCGTCGTCGTCCACGTCGATGTAGTCGGGGGTACCGTCGGAGTCGGTGTCCTCGTTCTGGGGATCGGTGTTGGACCCGTAGGCCTCATCGATGGTGTCGACACCGTCGTTGTCGTCGTCGGTGTCCAGGTAGTCCAGGGTCCCGTCGCCGTCGCTGTCCTGGTCCTCAGGGCTGCTTGAAGAGCCGTAGTACTCGTCCTCGGTGGGCACGCCGTCGCCGTCGTCGTCGGTGTCCAGAGCATCGATGGTGCCGTCACCGTCGGTGTCGGTGCCGGAACCGGAAGTGGAGCCATACTCCGTGCCATCGTCTACGCCGTCGCCGTCGGAGTCGGGATCGAACTCATCCATGCCAGCTGCGATCTCGGTCAAGTCGCTGACGCCGTCTCCGTCCGAGTCCAGCTCGGTGCACACCGAGTCGCCTTCGGTGGGGGAGGTGATGTCGAACTCCACGGCCTCCTGGGACTGGGTGTAGAAGCCGAACTCGCCAGTTGGGAAGGAGGTCACACCGGCGGAGGTCGCGGTGATGCTGATGTCCAGCGTGCCGTCGATGTACACGTCGATCTGGCTGGAGCTGTAGTCCACAGTCACGGTGTAGGTGGTGTTGTCGCTCCAGCCTGTGCTGCCGTAGGTGCCGCCGCGCTGCAGCTCGTCCACGTCGTTGGTGTGGCACCACATCTCCGCGTCGCTGACGGCGCCGGTGACGTGATTCAGGGCCGTTCCGCGGGAACCGGTGCAGCCGTTGGAGTAGTTCTGGCTGCTCTGCTTCCAATCCCAGATGATGTAGTCGGCCGAAGAGCTGGTGTTCTCACCGCTGGTGTAGCCGATGATGAAGCCGACAAAGTCGTTGTCAGCCGAGGTGTCGACTTCGACATCGAAGGTGATGGTCACCCCGTCCGAGGGGATGTCGGTCATGTAGACGGCCGGCCCGGAGTTGCCGTCCTGACGGGCGGAAAGGGCGCTGTTTACTGTCCAAGCGCTGGAATCGGGGGAGAAGGTGGAGCTGGCCAACTCCTCGTCATAGTCCAAGGAGAAGCTGGTGCCACCAGCGGCCGCACCGCCCTCGCACTCGTAGCCGACCTCCACGGCGCAGGAGGCATCGCAGCCATCGCCCGTGGAGGTGTTTCCGTCATCACATGCCTCAGTCCCATCAATGACGCCGTCTCCGCAGGTGGATGCAGCAGCGATGGAAGGGAGGAAGAGGAGGCTGGTTGTTCCGGCCAAAAGCGTAAGGCGGCGCATGGAAATCCTTGGAATTGGTCGCAGATTATCTTGCTGGCGACGATGCAGACTCAGCTGTCCCCAGTTGTCGGGGGGGCGAGTGGTTTAACAGTATGATATTGTTCGCTAAAGTGTGTGTTTCTCATTCCTTTCGGTGCCGCTTCGAGGCCCCGATCAGCAGGAGTGCCTTCGCTCACCCGTCGCGATGTGAAAGCAGATGGGCAGGTGCACGCCGTGTAGACATCACCAGGTTCCCATGCGCAGAGGAATCGGATTCCAACGCGTTTTCGGCAGTTTATTTCAGAACCCCAGACATGCGGTGACCACGCGATGACATTTCATGACACTCCCCGGGTTGGTCTTGCCCAAACGGCGCAGCCCGTCGTCAATATCGAAGGATGTGCGTGGTTGGACTAGTAGGGAGGATCTGAAAGGGTTCTCACAGAGCTTTCCTGCTTGACACTTGACAGGTCAAGGCTAAGTTGAAGCCAACGCTTTAGGAGTTTGCCCCATGTCCTTGATCCTGCTCTCCACATTGGCAATGGCCGGTCAGAAAGAACTCACCATCGAGGTCCCCTTGCCCTCGGAGACCCCTGTGGCTGAAGCGACCTACAGCTCTAGCACCTCGGAGTGGCGTGCCCGCTACGGCCGCGTCGTGGCTCCTCTGGCCAGCACCGATGGCCACTTGAACTGCAACTTGGATGGCCGCTGGCTCACCGCCGAGCTCAAGTTCTCGGGCACCGAGATGCCATCTGCGGACGCCTCTTACATCTGCGAGAACGAGGACCTGCGCGTCATCGTCATCGCCACCCACAGCGGAGAGGGCTGGGAAGCTCAGGACACCCAGCAGGTCGCAGACGGCCGCCTGATTATGCCCCGCAAGCGCGGTCAGCTCCAGCGCGCCCAGGTCATGCTGCCTGTCCCCGGCTTGCTTGATGGCGAAGTCGTCGCCGACGTACGCGGTGTCGCGTGCGCCGTGACCCAGGAAGAGGAAGGCGCGACCGTCTCCGTGCGCGTGCGCGGACGGGTGCTCAAGGACGAGGCTACTTGCGAGCTGCCCACCCAAGATGGCGGCAGCTACCCGCTGACCATCGCCCTGGACTCCGAAAAGGAGGGTTGATCCGAATCGGGCCCTGATGGCCTCGTTCGCGCTGAAATATGGGCTCTCCTCTGGCGTAGTATGACCAGACTGGAGAGACCCGACCTTGAGCGACCAACCCCTGCTTCCTGAATCCGCCTACGAACCCAGCCACAACGACAAGCTGATGGCCGCCTTCGGCCACGGTTTGACCTTTGTGGAGGGGGGAATCATCGGGCCCCTGATCATCTACTTGATCCAGGACAAGAAGAGCGCCTTCTCGGCCTTCCACAGCTTGCAGAGCCTCTACTTCGGCTTGGCCTTCCTGGTGATCACGCTGATCACTTGCGGTCTTGGCGCTGTGCTGGTCGTTCCGTACATGATCTTCGAGATCATCGCGACGGTGAAGGCCTACAACGGTGAGTGGTACGTGCTTCCCGTGGTTGGGAAGTACGCCTTGGAGAAGCATCCGCCTCCCCAGGGTGTGGAGCCCACCCCACCCTGGTAGGTTTGCTTCATGCTTTTCCTCTCGCTGCTTCTCAGCACCTTGGTCCAGGCCCAGAGCACCCCCAGTGCTCCTGACCTGGACGAGGATGAGACTGCGCGCACCGAGGACATGCCTGAGCAGGACCAGCCCAAGGCCGACGCCGAGATCATCGTTCGCGGCGAGCTTGAGGTCCGCCAGGCCAAGAAGGCTTTGAACCAGCAGCTGGTGGACCTGGGCTACACCCCGCGTCGTCGCGCCGATGGCCGCACCGTCTACATTCACGAGGACGGTTGGCGGCAGAAGCTGATCATGGACGACGACGGCTACGTCTACTTTCGTCAGCGCCCCCCCCACATCACTGGGCCTCCAGAGACCGGCCTGATCTATGACGACTGGCCCATCCTGCCGTGGAGCACCTGCCTGCTCTTCCCGGCGGCCTGCGTCAACGTCGGCTCGATCCCGAGAAACCAGCGTCTGAAGCTCAAAGACAAGGAGCGCACCATGGTCGCTAGCCAGGATGAGCTGGTGCGCTATGCCGATGCTTTGGCGGGAGAGGCGTTGGCCGTGCGGCTCTATGAAGAGGTGCCCGACCTCTTGGACGCGATCTGGTTGGAAGGGAAGCACTTAGAGCAGCCCGAGCTGACTCTGCCCGACGCTGTCTCTCGCAGAAAGGCCATCCTGGAGTTCTGGATCTCCCGCACCGACAACCAGTACGGCGATGCGGTTCGCGAGGTGGTCGAGGCCTACATGGTCTACGTCATCAACGACTCCAGCGAGCCCTTTACGGACGAGGAGATCGCCTGGGCCAACGCCACCCGTCGCTGTGAGCGGCCTTTGGTGCTCTGGGAGTACTGATTCTTTGAGGGACCGAGCGTTGTCCCACACAGAAACTGCACCGGTCTTGCTGAAATGACCCCGCGATCTCCGGCGTAGCCTTGGGTACTGCCAGCGAGGTCACCATGACCCAGATCCAAGCCCCCACCGCCCAGCCCGCTCGCACCCATGTCGTGGAGCGCAACAGCATCGTCGTGGAGACGCAGGTGCAGCAGAGCATCCTGCTCCACCGCATGCGCGCTGCCCGCGAGGAGCCGGAATACCTGGTGGTGCGGACTGCGGATGCTCAGAACGCCAGCGCGGTCTGGATGATCGTCTCCTTCTTCGTGGCCTACATCAGCCTGCCCCTGATCGGCCAGGCGACCGGATTGATGGACGGCTTGCTCGGCAGCCTCTGGCCCGCCATTCCGGCCTTCGGAGCTATGCTCTTGGCGACCTTCGTGGGCATTGGCATCTTCAAGCCCGAGATCCACCTGCCCAAGCCAGGCGCCAAGATTTCCGACGCCATTGGGCCGGCCATCATTGGCTACTTCAGCACCTGGGCCCTGCTGCACAACACGGTCCCTGGCCTGCGCAGCTGGTGGGACTTTGGTGGGCCGGAGCTGCTCTTCTTCGTGGCTCTGAACGCCATCGAAGCGGTGCTCTTTGGTGCGATGCTCGGCAGCTTCACGCGGGACCGAGTGAAGGGGCTGGCGTTGGGCGCAGTGTTTCAGGCGGCCTTTGCGTACTTGTGGTGTTTGATCGCGCTGTGATTCAGCTGAGCCATGGACACTTCTCAGGATCCCGGGGCGGTGTTCGCTGAAGGAGTTGGGAGTGGGTGCGGCCGCCAGTCTCCCAACGCGCCTAGGTCTGCGAGCTGGCTCAGTACTGAATCTGCAATGGCCCAAGCAAGAAGCGGTGGGACGGCGTTGCCGATCTGTTTGAACTGTTGGCCATTGTTGCCGGTGAAACGCACGTGATCGGGAAACGACTGAAGGCGGGCCGCCTCGCGAATCGAGATGGTCCGTGCTTGGCGGCCGTCTGGATGGATGTGCGAGTAGCCGTCCTTCCCTAGATGCGCCGTCACTGTCCAAGAGGGTCGTTCGGGAACCAGCTTCCGCCACTTGTCATGAAACGCGTCGTTCCGGTACGGAGGCACAAACTGGGCCTCTAGATCGGCGAAATCCACACTGCCGATCGCTGGAGCGTTCGGGCCTAAAGACCGAATGTGCTCTTGGAAGCGTCTGTTGGCGATTGCCAGAGCCTCCGGGTACCGATCTCCTGGATTCATATCCCTGAAGGTAGCGAAATCACGCTCGTTGCTGCGGTACCAGGCCCCGTCGGTCGTTGGCTGTTCGTCGCCAGCCCCCGGCCAATTCCTCATGAGTGAAGCGAAGGGCGATGCCGGTGGTCGTCTGTACGGCTTCTCGCCTGGTGTCGGCCGGTCGCCCTTCAGATGGCCGCGCATGCGAGGTAGGTCAGCGAACGCATCTTGGACAGTATTTGGGGGAGGTGCTCCTTCAGCCGTTGGGATGTCTGGCCCATGGATGAACCAATCGTCGTCGGGGAGGGTTCGGAATTCTCCCGGGTCGTGTGCCGACAAGTACTGGCGCGTGGGGGGACGTGGTACGGAGAACGCGCCGAGGTCGCGCCGGAATCCGACGAAGAACAAGCGCCACCGGTGTTGAGGAACCCCATACCAGGCTGCGTCTAGCAGAAAATAGCGGACGTTGTAGCCTAGGGACGCTGCTTCGCGGGAGATGCGTACCGCGTGGTCGACACCAAGCAGTGACTGCATGCCGGGGACGTTCTCCATGACGAATGCCAGCGGATTTGCTTTGGCTACGGAGGCCAGGAAGTAGCGATAGAGTTGGTTCCGTCGAGGGTCAGCTTGGCCACCCAGGAGCGCTCTGGATTGGCTGTCGAGCAAGCTTGCGTGCTTGGCCCTTCCGATTCTGGAGAACCCTTGGCAGGGGGGACCACCGATAATCAAGTCCGGCGGTGCTGCTAGGGTGCTGAGCAGCTTCTCTACCGGCAGGTCGTTGACATCGCCCCGTGCCCCGCCGAACACAACCGGCTCGTCTTCACGCAGGGTCTGGGCGAGAGTGGCCGCCGCGGTTGCTTCTGCATCCACTGCGCCCAGGCAGCGGGCACCAGCAGCCTTGAACCCGAGGCTCATGCCGCCAGCTCCGGAGAACAGATCCAAGGTGCCAGGAGGTGCATGCATGGGCGGGTTATAACCGCCGCTGAGCTGAGGAGGCGTCCTGTGAGTATCGTTGACAGGGGCAGGAGCCCGATTCGTCCCCGTGCTAGGCTTCTCAGAACCATCGGAGCGGAGCTGATCAGCAGCGAAGTCGTCGCGGTGATTGAACTTGTCCGGAACTGCTACGACGCTGATGCACACGACGTAGAGATTCGCTTCAAGAAGCCTCATATTCCAGGTGAATCAACACTTGAGATCTACGACGATGGGCATGGAATGACGCGGGAGGTCCTGCTCGGGCCCTGGCTGGAACCTGCGACCGACCACAAGACTGGGAGTGGGACCCGGTCACCAGGTGGGCGTCGCCGACTTGGTTCAAAAGGTGTGGGCCGTTTTGCCGCCCAGCGTCTGGGCGAGCTTCTTTGTGTGAACACGAGAGCTCCTGGGGCAGAGACCGAACTTAGCGCTGATTTTGACTGGACTCAGCTGGATAGTGGGAACCGATACCTTGATGAGGTCAGCATTCCTTGGTGGGAGGGCTCCCCAAAATCGATCGAGGAGCACGGAACGGCACTCTTCGTTTCTGGACTCCGGGACCTTTGGACGCAAGATCGCTTCGACCGTCTGAAGCTGGGTCTCCAGAGACTTACCAGTCCGACGATGGACCCCCGTGACCGCTTTCGGATCCACCTCGTCGTTGATGGTTATCGTGAGGAGATCACGCCCGCGCTGACAGATACGCCTGCCATGTATGCAGTTGAGGGAAGGGTAGAAGATGGGCAGGCATCTATTCGCTACACCGACCTGAGTGGAACGGATGAGTCGTGGCAGCGTACGCTCTATTGGCCGTCTGACGGCGAAGTCTGTGGCCCCTTCGACTTTCGGATCCAAGCATGGGACTTGGACCGTGAACCGCTCAAGTTCTTTCTTAAGAAGACCGGTAACCCCTATGGACTGCGCGACTTCCGCCGGCTCATCAGGGACCACTCGGGTGTCTCGCTTTATCGAGACGGCTTTCGAATCCTCCCGTATGGCGAACCTGACAATGACTGGTTGCGCTTGGATCGTCGTCGCGTAAACAATCCCACGCTGCGGCTGAGCAACAACCAAATTTTCGGTTGGCTACAGCTGGGGGCCGACTCCAACCCTGGGCTCAAGGACCAGACCAATCGCGAGGGTTTGGTCTCCAACGAGCCCTACCTCCATCTACAACGGGCTGTTCTGGAGCTGATGGCCTACTTCGAGGCCAGGCGCTTCACCGCTCGAAGGAGCATGGATATCACCTGGTCCAGCCGTACTCGGAGTCTGCCATCAGCGGGCTCTCGAAGTGACGAGTTCGAACTTGCCCTACAAGGGGTTGGCAGCCAAACTTCGGACAAAGCCGTGAAGGAACTAAGAAAAGTCTTCTCGGAGCGAGAGAAGGCTTCCACCGACGTGTTGGCGGACTACGCATCGCTGGCGACAGTCGGCCAAATGGCCGGCATGGTCTACAGCCAGCTGGCCCACCCCATTGGGGGAATCGAGGCGGAGGCACGGCAGTTGGAGGCTGACCTGCGGCTAGACCTGGAGCCTGAGGCCGCTGAAGACGCGCTGGATAGCCTCAAGCGGGTGCGTGACCTCTGCGCGCGGATGCGGAAGCAGATGGAGAGCATGGATCCCCTTGCTACCTCCAGAGGTGGAAAGAAGATGGTTCCGGTCGAACTCCAGGGGCTCGCGTCCCAGGTGGTCGACGCGTTTCGCGATTCCCTCGAACGCGGTGGAGTCCAGGTGCGAGTGGAGGGCGCCGAGGTAACGACGGTCACCGTTCCGGTCCGTGTCCAACAGGCCCTAGCGAACCTGCTGCAGAATGCTGCCACAGCGGTTGAGGGCCGAAATGGGGGGCGCTCCGTCGTCATACGGGTGGAGGATTGGGGCTATGCCGTGCAGAACAACGGGCCGTCGATTTCAGAGGCCGACTCTGAGCTCTTGTTTGAGCCGCACTTCACTACGCGAGAGGACGCGGCTGGAATGGGACTGACGCTGGCAGCCGAACTGCTTTCGTCGATTGGGTGGTCGGTTCTGTTAGCTAGGCGGGAGTCGCCGGTGGTTTTTGAGCTTCGGTGCCCTTGAGAGACCGTGCCTTCTTGGAGGTTGTTCATGCCGCCGGACCGCGCCGAACGCTGCGTGTCGCCTTACTGTGGGTTCCTTTAGGCAGGCGCAGTTGTTAGCCCTTTGCCCAATAGGGCCGGACAGGTGCAGGTGCCGCGTTAGTGTGGGGTTCGGTGCTGGGCCAGCTTGTCGGCCCCATTGTTAGGAAACATCAGTTTGCACCTAAGCGTCGGCCTCCGACAAAATTGGACCGGCTTTCAACCGGAGCTCAGCGGCCGTCCCGAGCGTCTGCTCGTCTGGTGGGGAACAAACTGCGAATTCGCCGACAGGCAATCAGTCGCATTCGCGTTCCGGCAGGGGGCGTCGGCCTATGGCGTCTACATCTGGACATAGGCTATTGTGATTCAGGTTCACGAACGTTCGGCCCCGGCCATGAAAGCTCGATGACTACAACAGCTCAGTTGTTGACGTCTGCCATGATGTGCGCCGCTCCTACGTCAATCCGATTTTGCAGATACAATTTTGCTAAGGCGGCTGCGGTCGTCTGTAACGGATGTTCGTGGGCGTCCACTAGAACTTGCGAAGATGGACTGCTCATTGGTGACCACTTCGAATCGAGCTATGCTCAGTGTGGATGACGACTTCCGTGTCCGGAAAAGCGGGATTGTAGGAGGTCGGTCCGTCGCGTTTCTGCAACGGACAAACCGCCTTCGGAGGGACATCGACCTATAGTCGGTAGCCGACTCGAGGGTTGGTTCGATGAGCAGGTTCTTGTTGTGGTAGGTTCCAGTTCTGAGAGGAGGGTCGCTGTGGTAGGCTCACAATCGCCAATATTGACGGTGCCCAATGATCACGCTTCGCCTAGTCAGGAGCTTGTATGCCTGAGATGAAGATAAACCGCACTGTATCCCGGTTACACGGGTACATACCGTTCAATCCGAGCCATGCTGAAATCTATGAGGAGCACCAGCACGAGTCCTTCGTTCACGCGGACACGGCTGCTGAGGTCTGGTTGGCGGAGCGATTGAAGGCGGGAGAGCAGCCGACATCACTGGTGATACTCACCGGAGATGCTGGCCACGGCAAGACTCACCTAGTTCGGCACCTACTCAAACGGCTCGGAGCGCCGGGCAACCTCACTGAGCTGCTTCAGAGCCAGTGCAAGGGGCAGCGCTTGGTAGTCGGTGAGCACACTCTTGCCATCCACAAAGACCTAAGCGAGATGGACCCGACCGAGGCTGCTGTTCTCCTCCGTGGAACCGAAACTGCCAAACACCCGCTGATCGTATGCGTCAACGAGGGCCGCCTGCGCGCCATGCTAAGCAGCGAGGCGCTGCGCGACAGCACACTGGCCACAAACATTCTACGTGCTCTGCATGAGGATATCATTGAGCCCGCTGCGGGCATCGTAGTGCTCAACTTGAACTGGCAGATGGTTTCGCTTTCTGGCGGCATCATGACCACGTTACTCGGCCAGCTATTGGATGGTCGCAAGTGGCGCGCCTGTTCAGGGTGTGCAGCCGCCGAGCGCTGCCCGATCTTCCAGAACCGCATGATACTTAGCGAGAACAGTCATCGTGTCGAGGCCATTCGACGTCTGTATGAGATTGTTGAGCAACTCGGGGAGGTTGTGACCATCCGGCAGGTCATGATCCACCTTGCGTGGCTGCTAACGGGGAATCTGGTCTGTAAGGACGTGCACCAGCAGAAGAGAGGAACCGATCGTTCGAAGTTTTCTCACACGTCAAGCCTTTTCGGTGACCAGGCTCCCGAACACTTCATCCGGTCACACGGACTATTTTCTAGGTTGCGTAGGCTAGACCCCGCCTGGAGCGCGAGCCGAGAGATAGACGATTTGTTGGTGACTGAGGAGGGTCGGGCATGCATCCCTGAGAACGCACCGGATCGCATACATATTACTAAGCGCCATAAGATCGATCTGCGCGATGAGCTGAGTCCGGCAAGCTTGGACATCGACGCAAAGAATCACTTGGAGCATGAGGCGCTAATCTTAGAGCGCTCGTTCGCCATCCTGCGCCGCAACCACCTGCTTAGCCATGGACATGCTCAGGCCCAACTCCCCATCGCTGGTTTTGAATACATCGGCGACTTCCAGGACCTACTGCGAGGCAAGCTCAGAAAGCTCGCCAAGAAGAAGGTTATAAGCCGTGTCATCGAGGGGCTGCACCGACTGCAGTATCTGCCTCGACCGGATGGTAACGGCCTGTACATTGTTGACCCAGTGAGCCTGCGTGCGCGCTCACCGACGGCCGTTATTGCGATGCAGGTCCCGGCTAAGGAAGTCGGCCTCGATCCTGAAGAGCCCCCGACGCCCGAAGATGGAGGAGTCGCCTTGGATGCTACACCTCGTCGGCTTTGGTTGACCCTGAGCGGAAGCCGACTCAGCCTTAATCTATGGAGCTTCGAGTTCCTGTGCCGCTGCGGCAGTGGACTTGCATCACGGATGTTCTTTGCGCGAGAGGCTCGCCGGATTTCGAACTTTCTTTTGAAGGTTGCCCAGAGCGAAGAGCAAACGAACCCTGACACCGCGCGCGTCCTCTTCGAAGGCCGCGTCATCTCTCTCACCGTTGCAGACGGTGTGGTCTCCTGCGACTGAAGGCCGAAGTACACCATGGCGAAGAAGAACCAAGCCACCCAAATTCCGACCGATCTATGGGGCGGCATATTTCACTCTGACAATCGCGGCTTTTACACCTCGCTGGAGTTTCTGGCGTTGGTTGGAGGTGGCTTCGACGATCCAGTTATGCAGCCTCCAGATGAGAACCGACACATTACCATCACCGCACCCGGCCACCTCACAGCGCGGCGCGTAGCATTTGACGCTTTGGAAACTCACGAACAAGAGGCTTTGGATGAATTCGTCGAGGAGGAGGCACAGGAGCCGGTCAAGCAGCTTCTACGCGGGATCAAAGTTCACATCCCCAACACGGGCCGGGCCGGTACTAGCTGGCAAGGCTCTCACTTTGTACCGTATGGCAAGGGATTAGTGCATTGGGATGCCCGGCACAAGCGTAACCGTCCTCTGAAAGAGCGCATCTACTTCCGTGGCGCGGGCACGTTGGCCTATGTGGTCATTTGTAGTGACCCCGACGAAAAGCGACTAGAGGAGACACGTGAAGCGTTCGAAGAAATTTTTGGACGCGAGCATTTCATGGGCATGCTGCTCAGTGTCTTTGAAGAGCATGAAGGCGAAATATATCAGCCCTCCAAGGAGCGCAAGGAACCATGGCGGAAGGAACTTGGCCTCCGCGAACCGCTGGTCGACAGGCTGATCGCTAAGGATTCTCGTGTCCACAATGATGAATGGGACGAGCTGCTTCGGCGCTGTGTTCATTCGATAGTCACCGCTACGAAGGCTCCGCATGTTGTCCGTTTAGACGCCTTGTTTCATATTATTCCCTTGTGCTTGACGATGACGATTTTGGGTCGATCTGCGAGAAGGTTGGGCAAGGACCGACCCCATATCGTCATTGACTGCTCGCCCAGCGGGGGCCGAACTAATGAGGTTCGCCAGGCCGCACACCGCTCGTTTGTGCGGATGAGTAAACTGCTTATGACATCGCTACAGAAGGTAGCTGCCGACCGAGACATGGAAGTCACCACGAGCAAGCTAAAACAGTTCCATGCTTGGTTCACCCGAGGTGCTCCTGCAATCGGCTTGTGCAACGCCCTCAAGGGCAGCCGCCGATTTGTGCTCAGTGAGTCGCTTCTGGAAGCGCTTGTTTTGGCGACCGGTCGCGATGAGATGACATTTGAGAGCTTCGTAGATGATTGGCTCTATCAACAGTTTGGTTTCATTCTCGACGAGAGCGCTGCCAGCTTCCACGGGCTCGATCGTGAGGCCGACCTAAGCGTCTTTGAAGACAATGCTCAGCACCTTTCCGACACACTCGATGGGCTAGGTTTGATGCAAAGCTACTCTGATTCTACTCGAATGGTGCGCTATGAAGCCTAAGCATGAAATTAGTTCGACGACCATTATTGGCACTGGCTTGGGCTTGCTTCTCAAAGATCTGTTGCTTAGTGGAGAGAGCCCCCAGATTCGTGTTTCTGGCTTTCAAATGGGCGAAATTTCTCTCGCCTTGAAGACAGCGGGGCTGGATCGGGTAGGCGACAACCCGGCGCTGGTTATGGTTAGTGGCGAGTCGGTGGCTCCCTTGGACGCGCTTCTGTTCCCAAAGGCCTTCACTGCAAACGGCCGCACAGCCACCTATGGACGCAATCATAATACCGACGGGTTTGTATATTTTCAGACAAGTGCTGAGACTGACGCCCAGTCCACTCGTGCGATGTTCCCAATCCGCGACTCGTCCTTCTTTGAAGAGAGTCGCTGGCACTACTTGATGCGTGCAATGCACCCCGCAGCTACATATCACTCGGTGAGAGGATGGCAGGATGATATAGGTCGTGTGGTCGATGGCTACACCAACTGCCGAAGGCTTCCGCTGCGGCTATTCGCGTCCTTTTTGGCGTCCATTTCTCGTGGCTGGGAGGCGAAGGAGTTCGTGGCGGAGCCAGACAGAGACACCCGCATTCTTTTGTTGGAGACCGGTTTCCCTCATTTGGGACTGTTCCGGTACCATCAGCTGGCCAGTTCTCTGGCCAGCGACAAAGAGTCGGCCTACCGCCGGGAATTTCGCAATCTTATCTATGGCTCCACGCTGACCCGGACTACTGGATCCGAGCTGGACCCAGAGCAGCTTGCTGCGCGTCTCAAGACAGCCAAGTTCAGCGACGATCTCGACGAGGACCACCGTCTGAAGGAACTGACTAAGCGTTTCCTTCTCAAGGACCAGTTTGACGCTCTGCATCACGTCGATTTCTCTCTATTTGGCCAGTGCCTACGCCCGATTAAGGGCATAGAGCTGGGCACTGCTACTCGGCAATACTTGAGCGGTAAGGAGCGAACAGAGGAGGCAATAGAGCTCTTCGATACGAATAATTGGGAGAGCGCACTTAACGACAAGGATGCGGACGCGGCCCGTGAGGTAATGGACACCCCTGAGGTTTTCCAGGCCCTGGAGCGTGGGTTGCAGCAGAAAATCAAGCGTCTGCTGCCCAACCAGAGTCTGTTTTCTGAGCCGCTTTATGGCCTCATTGAGACTATCGATGGGGTTTTGGGTAAAGAGGAGAAGGCAGAATCTCTATCATTGGCTGTCGGTTTTGAGAGCGAGCAGCTGCGTGGAATTCTCGCTTTCCTCTATGGTCCTCTGTTCGTTGAACTCAAGGAGCGACTCGCCGACAGTGGAATTGGTCTCACCCTAGATCCCCTACTTACCAGTGGTACGCCTTGGATTCCGCATGATGACGTTGACAAGAACGTCGATGAGGATGAAGAGGAGAACATCGACGAGGCTAGAGAGTTGTCCATAGTGCTCGACTTTGGAATCAGCGGCAAGCGCGCCTTCCGCTGGACCCCTGAAAAGGAAGACACAGGTCTAGTAAAACTGTGGATTGCCGCGATCTGCAATGAGAAGTGGCGCACATCGCTCGGCGCGTGGAGTGTAGGAGCAGATTTGCGCGAGGTCGACGAGATCGACAGTATGACCCCTCCTAGTGCTACCGGGGGCGCTGATTGGAGCGATACACGGGCGGGGTGGCTGAAGGCCCTCGCTTGCGGTGGCCTTCAGCAGTCTACCGTCACGGACTACGTCACGGATTGGGGTGAGCAGCTGATCCGCTCGCTTAGCGCCGACCAGACTGCCACACTCAGCCTGCTGCGTAGCAGCGATTGCGTGGAGCAACGTTCAGCCCGTGACGTTCCAGGGAGGGTGTGGATGATGGGGTGTCATCCCCTGCGAATGCGCTGGCTGGTGGCTTGGCGCGATCGAATGGGTCGGTACATTGAGAGTCAGTTGAAAGGCAAGCTGGAGGTCTCGGACTGGAACTCCTCGTTCATGCTCAAACACATGAAGGCATGGTCTCCGCACCGCTACCCGCCCGCAATCTCTATTCGCCCGGGTCAAGTCCATGTACCGGTCGAGGAACGGGGCTGGTGCGAGGCGTACCAGCACCAGGATGCCCGCGCCCATATAAGCTCGGACGTCGATCCTGCGGCCGTTCGGGCACTCGTGCAGGTTGCCAGCGACTACGTTGAGACCCGTCCGCATAAGAACGCAGGCCTGCGCATTCTGATGACTATCGGGGAAGAGGCGGGCATGGCGCGGGAGTTTATTCGCCAATTCAGCCGCAAGTGCACCACGACACGCCTAACCCTGCATCTTGTAGCCCCTGAGGGCGCGGTTGAGATCGACAGTCTCGTTGAGGCTGGCCACGCTGGGACGCTGATGAAGACCGGGGGCCATTCCCATTTCCCGCTCCTAGAGGTTCGACATCATATCGCCACGAACAATCGCGACCTACCCGAAAGTATAGTCGGTAGGCGGGGCAAGGGCGGCGTTCAGCTGGACATTGCTATGGTGCCTTTCCTCTTTAGTGGCGAGCGTCAGTTCAAGGGGCGCCACGACCCCCATGGTCTGCCGACTGGTAGTGCTGATCCAGTACTGGAACGTCCTCAGACACCGGCACGCAACAACCAGACCGACCTAGTCATAAATTTGCGGCCACCAACGCCTGACCGTCTGTTGTATGCATGGGCCGACGCCACTGCACGGTCGTTCAATAAGGGGCGGATTCTCAAGAATAGCAGCGACGGACTGGACTTTCTCCAGCTACACGGCGAGATTGGAGAGACCGCCCAGCGCTTTGAGAAGCTTCGGCAGATAGCTTTGCAGGTCGCGGTCATCGATGTAGGGCTCACCAAACGCCAGCTCCAAGGGATGTCTAACGCGCCCGAGATTACTCATGTCTCTACGGGACTGGGAAAGAATGGCGACTACAGTTTGATTGTTGCGTCGGACGCTGTGCGCGGGCCGCTAACTCGCAACCTGAAGAGCCTGCTTCACAGCCAGACTAGTGGTCTCAGTGATGGACAGATCGAAGGCATGGTTTCCAAGGTCGTCGCTCATGCAGGTAAGCTTGCGCCCGATCTGGTACTCAAGGCGGTGGATAGGACCGCATTCGCGTCTGAGCTACTCGGACGCCACGCGTTGCGCTTTTATGTCGATCAGAATCACCCTATCCAAGGTGACCGCTTCTGGGTCGGCCTAGATGCTCACCAGGACTGGTTCATCTGGAAGGACTATCCCGACATGATGAGGGTCACCGTTAGTGAGACAAACGGCATGCCTCGTATTGACGTTCTCGTCTGTGAGAGTCGCTTTTCTCAGGAGGGAGGGGCAGCTAACACGACGCTGACTCGGCTAACCAACGGCGTATTGATGCTCAGTGATATTTTCCAAGATGCAAACTCAACGCGGCTCGACCAAGAGCTTTGGTCTGTGTCTCTGGCCCGCGCCCTAGATGACGCTTGGGCGGTAGGATCTCCGCTTTCCGATAGATTACGTGCCAGTTTGGTAAAGGGAAACTTCCATATCAGCGCCGTCCAAGGAGTTGGTGTTGTGTGGGACATGCGTCATGACGAGAGTAGTATTGTGGCGGCTTACAGCAATGCCTCGGCCAATGTGTTTACCCTCGGCCAGGTCGAGCTTGTCGAGCTACTTGGAGATGTAGGCCCATGAAACCAATCCGTGACGAGTTGCTGTCTTTCCTTCGTCAGGACCTTATGGGACCGCGTGAGGAACTGGAATTCCTCCGCGATCCCCCGACTAGTACATACTTGACCGGTGTATTGTACCCTGATGGTGCTCAGCCTGGCGACGAGGCCGACGACACGTTGGGGCTCGGCGCTGGAGACGGAGGGGACGATGGAGTCCGCGCCAGCGCGGACTTGAGACGCATCCAACTCCCTGGGTCCGTGGGGCTGACGTTCTCGGTCCAAGCCAGCGTTGAGGCGCTAGAAGTGCGGTACGAATTTGCCAGATATGCTGTGGCTCAGCAAGAAGAGACCCGAGGCTGGGTGCGCGTTCCGAATCGAGGGACCGAGATAATCAAGCTGCGCGTAGGCACTACTAGTTATACTCTCGCAGAGGGAGTCTCGTTAGACGTGATATTGCGTAAAGTAAGTAGTGTATGGACCGTCAGCCTGTTTCTGACAAATCGTGTCAAGGAACCCCAAACCGGTCGCAATGACGCCTGCTGCCTCTACCAGCCACACTTGGAGGTGAATGGAGCCGGTGCGGCGGTGTTCTTGGATCGCCGATACGACGCGAAGATCCAAACTCTGTCTGATGAGGAACGTTCGACCCGGTTGCTATATTCTGCGATGCCAGAGTTTGCCAGGGGGCATAACTGTGCTGCGGACTGGGACGCTGAGGATGGCCAGAACGCTACTGCGCTGCGCACCGAGACTCTTCCCTTCTGGGAGGTGCACCCGATTTTGCCTAAGGACTCCGGAGGTCGAGGGTTGGACATGGCCTTCTTGGCAGCAGCTAGCGCCTCCGATTCCATTGCCGAGATCAGTCCACTTCTAGACGAGTATCAGGATTGGATCGCGGAGCAACGGGCAGTACGCCTGCCCCTAGTCCAGCAGGAGCTGCGTGAGACAGCTGAGCAGCAGTTGCGAACATGCGATATTGCTTTGGCTCGCATGCGTGATGGACTGGTCGGGCTGCACGACCCTGAGGTCGAGTCTTCGTTCCAGTTCGCATGCCGCGCGATGTTGCTCCAGCGTGGGCATTCCCAGTGGAGCCTTTCACGACGTCGCGGCGATGACACTCCCCTGAAGCTGGAGGGTCGTTGGCGGCCGTTTCAGATCGCATTCCTGCTGATGAACATCCCAGCAACAGTCGATTCCAATCACCCGGATCGAGAGCTGGTGGACCTTCTGTGGTTTCCTACTGGAGGGGGAAAGACGGAGGCCTACTTGGGTGTGGCAGCGTTCACGCTTGCGCTGCGTCGGCTCCGTAAGGACGGAGATGGTGGTGCTGGAGTGACTGTGATCATGCGGTACACATTGCGCTTGCTTACCCTTCAGCAATTCCAGCGATCGACGGTGCTTATCTGTGCATGCGAGGTCATTCGCCGGACTAATCCCGAGCAGTGGGGTTGTGAGCCGTTTCGGATTGGCTTGTGGGTCGGAACCAAGGCCACCCCCAAGAACATAGCTGGTGCCGGCCGTGCCCTGCTCGATTATCGGCGGGGGCGCATCCCCGGCAATGCAAATCCAGTACAGTTCACTAGCTGCCCGTGGTGCGGTGAGGTGCTTACTTGGCAGGACTACTGCATCAACAAGAGGGTCCAGCGGTTGGTCGTTTCCTGCCCTCGGAAGCGCTGTGATTTTCACTGCAGCCCTGGCGATGTCGACTCCGGGTTGCCGGTGGTGCTCACAGATGAGGAGATATACGCCACTCGGCCTACACTGTTGATTGGTACGGTGGACAAGTTCGCCCAGCTTCCTTGGGTAGAGGAAACTCAGAGGCTGTTCGGCCGCGGGAGAAGCCCGACTGCCCCGCCAGCACTCATATTAATGGACGAACTACATCTTATATCTGGGCCGCTGGGGACGATCACTGGACTGTACGAAACTGTGATAGATGTGCTCGCCACCGATGCCAATGGGGTGCGGCCCCGTTATGTGGCTTCGACTGCGACGATTCGGCACGCCGACGAACAGTGTCGTGGGCTGTTCACCCGGCGCGTCTCACAGTTTCCACCTCCCGGTTTGGACGCGCGTGACTCGTGGTTTGCTTGCGAGCGTCAGGACCTGCCAGGTCGGCTGTATTGCGGGATCAATCCGGTGGGAAAGTCTGGAAAGACAGCCATTCAACGAGTCTACGCTGCCTTGCTGCATCGAGCTTGGACTCTGCACCGCCAAGGCCGGTCGGTTGATCCATGGTGGACACTGGTCGGCTACTTCAACGCAATCCGCGAGCTGGCTGGATCCGTTCCGCTGTGCGAGGACGATGTCAACGACCGGCTCCGTGGTCTTGCATCGTCGGAGGGCTTCGTGCGGGAGAGCCGGACCATCTACCGCGATGGCATCCAGGAGCTAACCAGTCGCTTATCCTCTATGGAAGTCCCGGAGGTGCTGATGGCGCTGGAACGCACCATGGAGGGAGACGAGCCTGCAAAGGACATTGTGTTGGCGTCCAACATGATTTCGGTTGGCGTGGACATTGATCGCCTTGGATTGATGGTTGTTGCTGGCCAGCCCAAGACAACCAGCGAGTACATCCAGGCGACTTCCCGGGTAGGGCGGCGGCATCCGGGCTTGGTTTGCACCGTATACCGGTGGACTCGGCCGCGGGATATCAGTCACTACGAGCGCTTCCGCAGCTATCACCAGTCGCTGTACCAGTATGTCGAGGCGACTAGTGTCACTCCGTTTGCGCCTCAGGCCCGCAGTCGGGGGCTGCATGCGTTGCTGGTAGCGTTGGTTCGCCACCTTGATGGCGGTCTACCCCTGAGTGAAGATGCCTCCAAGATCGCCTCGCTCTCTCCGACGTTTATCCAACAGATTCTCGACATACTGCGGGAACGGTCTGAGTTGGCGGGCGAAGACGGCCAGGAGGTCGTCGATGAGGCTCAAGCGCGGCTTGACGAGTGGCGCCGGCGCGCCAAGGTTCAGACGGATCTCAACTACGGGACAATGGCTATATCCCCCGGCGGCCCCAAGGCTCCTATGCTCATGGAGCCGGCGCCGAATAGCGTGGAGGGGTGGGCAACACTGACGTCGCTGCGTGAGGTGGAGCCTTCCGCGGAGTTTTACTTCTATACTTCTGGAACGGAGCCTGAACTGTGAAGCGCGATAATGTCGGACAGGTCCGCCCGTCCCAGTTGGTCACTACATTCGGCCCTGGCGCGATCGTTGATCTCCGGGAGGACTCGGCGATGGTGACTGCGATTGATTTCTGGCCGGAGGGAAGAGTGTTCCACGAGCGCTTCTTGGAGGCGCGGCTGGGAGTTCATAGCTTTCAGATCCCCAAGTGCGAGGGTCACCTCCCGGACGTTCCGGTTGTCCCTTTCCCGGACCACCACGTGTGCCCGCGGTGCCGGGGTATTGTTGACCTCTCAATGATGCCGACAAAGATCCGGGCAAAGCGTGGTCCATGCTGTCCAAATTCCGGCTGTCAGAAGGGACGGACCTACCCCGCCCGACTTGTGGCAGTCTGCCCTATAGGTCACATCGATGACTTCCCCTGGAGTTGGTGGGTTCACCGTGGTTCGGCCTGCCCCGCCGCCAAAGTACCCCAGATGAGCTTGACCAGTGGCGGCTCGACCGCCACCCTTGCCGACCTGTGGGTTCGGTGCAAGAGCTGCGCTGTTAAGCGCAGTCTCTCGGGGGCCGTGGGTGGTTCGGGACTCAAAGGTTGGGTCTGTAGCGGCCGGCGACCTTGGGTGCCTGATGATCCGCATGAGGTTTGCGGGCTAGAGGGCGGCGAGAAAGGACCGCGTGGAAGCCTGCGAGGCGCAACGAATTTGTATTTCACCTCGGTGGTTAGCCAGCTCTCCATTCCGCCGTTCTCCGACCCGCTGGAGAAGGAGCTGGATACGCACAGGAAGACCCTCGAAAATCTGAAGGGCCAGCCCGAGCTGTACCGGAAGGTTGCCGAGGCGGTCCTACAGGGGCACGGTTTTGCCGAGTTAGATGTCGATGCAGCGATCGCGCAGCGCTTGTCAGGCTTCAAGCCTCTTACGGACCCACGCAACGAGGAATACAACGCGCTGCGCACACCGCCTCGGGGCATGATTATCAGCGACTTCAGGAGCCGGAAGGGAGTCGTCCCTGCTGGATTCCACTTGGGCTCTGTAGTGTTGGTGGAAAAGTTGCGAGAGGTCCGGGCTTTGGCTGGGTTTTCGCGCATCGAAGCGCCCGATCCCGAGCGGCCCGAGATGGTCACTACGAAGCCGTGGGTCAGTCGTAAGACCTGGCTACCCGGCGCGGAAATTCGAGGAGAGGGGCTCTTTTTGCGATTAGATGACGATCGCTTAATGCGCTGGGAGGCTCAACCCGAAGTTCAGAAGCGCGTGCAGTTGCTGCTGGAGCGCGAGGCTGGTCTCCGGTCGCAGCGTGGGTGGTCCCCAGTTCAGCGACGCCCTGGCTTTGTGTTGCTGCACACTTTCGCCCATGCTTTGATCAATGCTCTTTCGTTGGAGTGCGGCTATTCCTCGGCCTCGCTGCGTGAGCGAATCTACGCTGGTTCAGGTCAGAATGGAGTTCTCATCTACACCGGAACGGTCGATTCTGATGGATCGTTGGGTGGGCTCTTGCGCCAGGGGGCTCCGGATCGGCTGCCCAGGATACTGCAGCGCGCTCTAGACCGTGCAACCCTTTGCTCGGGGGATCCGCTATGTCGAGAGCTCTCCCCAGTCACCGTGCGGGGTACGCTCAACGGCGTGGCTTGTCATGCCTGCTGCTTAGTGTCGGAGACGTCCTGCGAGCACCGGAACAACCTGTTGGACCGTGCGACCCTGGTCGACCTGCCCGATTCCGGCGTGCCTGGTTTCTTTACTGGCTCGTTCTGATGGGGAGTTGGCACCAGCTGGCTGGATTTGTCGAGGCCCTTTCTCCACTGGGGCGTGAAGCAGTCATAGCAGAGCTACAGGGAGGCGGTGGCGCAGGACTCGCTGCCGGACAGCGCCAAGTTCTTACACATCTGAAGGAGGCGCATGGGGAAGGGCTACTGTTAGCGATGAGGGGCGCAATGGCCGCGACCGAGCGTGCGGAGCGAAAGTGCACCCCCGCAACGCTGGTGTGGACTGGTATGGAAGGGGTGCGGGTGCCGATCCGGCTCACTGCTCAAGTGGTCGACGAGTTGATCGCGGGGACTGAACACAGCATCCTGATTGTCGGCTATTCGCTTACCCGTGGGGCCGGCTTCTGGGAGGACTTGGCCGACCTCCCAACGTCCGTAGACGTCAACATCATCGGTCACAATCTCGAAGAGAACACAAGCCGCCTCGGTGGTCACCTGCAGTACCTACGAGAGCTGTTCAGCCTTCAGCAACATCGGCTGCACCTGTACACCTACACCCCTACGGAGGGAGACTACACAAAGCTGCACGCTAAGATTCTAGTTTCTGACCGTAAGCGGGGCTTGGTGACTTCGGCCAACTTCACTACGCTTGGTATGTCGCGAAACATCGAGGTGGGTGTAACTGTGGCCGGTCGGCAGGCAGAGGTGCTCTGGGGTCTTTTTGAGCAGTTGATTCGTAATGGAGTCTTGGTGGAGTGCCCCAATGCGTGAATTCTTGTTGGACTGTCCAGATTGTAGTGTAGTGCTCTCGATAGTAGTTGCTTCAAAGGAGCCAGCGCCTATCGTGTTTCCATGCTGCAGGCGCTCGATTCCAACCCCGCTCAAAGCGAAGGTTCGCAGCGTTGAGGTGCCTGTGCATCTCAGTGCACGGGCGTGGTTCGCCGTGCGTCAAGACGACGAACTATTGCACCAGCTGAGTGTCACCCCACTCCCCCAACACCTCAAGTTGAAGCTGCGGGCGCTTGGTGGGGTCCAGGCTAACGGGCACGTGCATTTCCCCATGCGGTTTCAAACCTCTCCCGAGGACGTAACGCCCGAAGAGGTTGCCGCTGTATGGGACGGGTTACTCAGTGGGAACGGCGCACTCCGAGATCTGTTGGTTTCCCTTCCGGAGCGCTGGGGATTTGAGGGGGAGCGCCTGATCGCTGCGACGCGTCAGCTCCTCTCCCTGCCAGAACACGCTGTATTGGTTAGGTCCGCGGGGGGCGAATTGGATGACTTGCTTCGCATCCCCGAGTCTCTGCGTCTGCTACTGCGTGGAGAGGTTCCTACTCTCACACAGCCCAAAGTTGTCCGCACGTTGCTTCGTGCGCTTTCTCCCATCGGGCCACTCTACCTTCGGCCCAACGTGACTCGGAAGCTGGGTAACGAGCTTCGAGATCAAGTTCGGGAGGTCTGGAACCAAACTCGGCGGCAGCACTTTACTGGCCCGTCGCCCGGGCGAGGCAAACTGGGACAGGCGCTGGAGTCGGCTGGGTTTACCAGCTGGCGAAGCCCGGAGCAGCGCCAAGCCGCCGAGATCGTGCTGGGGCGCCGAGATGGTGTAGTTGTCCTGCCCACTGGCAGCGGAAAGACGCTTTGCTATACACTTCCCGCTCAACTCCTCGCTGACATTGACGAGGGATATGTTTTGGTTGTATCTCCGCTCCTAGCGTTGATGGCCGATCAAGTGCGCCGCGAGGAGGGTGCGGTCCGGTTCCAAGGGGCGATGAGTTCTGCTGAGTGGAAGGAGGCGTTCGGCAAGCTGGACAACACCCATCTTGTCTATGTCTCTCCCGAACTGCTGCTTAGCGAACGCTTCCGTGAGCAGCTTATTTCTTGGCGCCATCCGGCGCGGATCGTCATTGACGAGGCTCACTGCGTACTGAACTGGGGACACACGTTCCGCAAGGATTATCTACGGCTCGGGGAGATGCGAAAGTGGCTGGAGTTTCACGCCAGAAGGACGATCCCGCTGATTGCATTCAGCGCGACCTTGACACCCGATGATGTTTCAGAATTGCTGGAGCATTTACAGCTCAAGGATCCGATCGTAGTTAGTGGGAATGCGGACCGACCAGAGCTCTTCTACGCGACTAAGGAAGTGTATTCGAAGAAGGATCGGTTGGCGTGGTTGAGCAAGTTTCTCTACGAGCGACCCGTCACACGCGGATTGATCTATGTCAGTTTTGCCAAGGGCGAAAACACACTTTCTTCCAGCCAGGTCACGCAATATCTGAAGCGAGCCGGGTTTTCAGCTGCTTGCTTCCATTCGGGAGTGCCGGAGGCTCGCAAGTCCGTTGTCGTGGACGGGCTGCGAAGTGGGGAGCTTCAAGTGGTGGTGGCCACTTCGGCATTCGGAATGGGAGTCGATCTACCGTGGTTAGACTGGGTGGTGCACTTGACCCCCCCCACTCAACTCTCTGCATACCTGCAAGGTGCCGGACGTGCTGGTCGCAACATGGACCCAAGTGTTGAGCAGGCATTGTGTGTCCTTCTGGGCTGTAGAGCTGATGCAGCAGACCTTTCTCAGCACCTTTATGGAAGCCTTCCTCGCGCTGATACAATTCAACAGATTTCCAATGAGATGATACGTAAGATTCGAAAGAAGGGTTTCTACAGCTGGGAGGCCGAACGTGGTTTGTTGTTCATCAACCCTCAGCGAGATGTCGCGCGGGCAGGCGCGTTGGCCTACGCAGCGCGTCGTGGTGGTGTCATACGAAGGCGCGACGTGGAACGCACGCTGGAGACGCCAGATAGGGTCTATGAGCTGCCCGTAGATCCTGACCGTATGAGGGTGTTTGATATCAACCGGGAGGATGACCGCAGGCGAGTTGATGTTAGTTGGCAGGCAGTACTCAATTATCTCTCCGGAGCGAGTTGTCTTCGGGAGACCCTGATGAGGGAGTTTGGGACTATCGGTGTGACCACGGCACAGTTTTGTTGTACTTTTTGTGATCCTGAAGGTGGCTCGGTCTCTTCTGGAAGACTCGGCGGATTGGGCTGATTCAATTGGTGTGCCAATGTAGATACTGTGCTGATCACAGCTGTTGAGCCTGATAGCCGCAAGCTCGGAACCAGCCTC
>OJIO01000532.1_pt1 | contig 24093 bp, 25 predicted proteins | sample 1595621 | NCBI WGS metagenome assembly OJIO01 (sample SAMN05416776, study PRJEB24817) | seawater metagenome | isolation source: Sea water | place: Canada:Atlantic | collected 2013-07
CACGCCCATCACGGGCTGCGCGCTATTTTAGGGCTTTGTGGCCCCGCTGTCACGCGGCAATCCCGTTGATAGACCAGTGGCAGGCCTGGCAGGCGGCTAGGCCTTGCCCCAACCGGCGCTTTCCCCGGCCAGCCCGAGCACATCCTGCATGTCGAACAAGCCCTTGTCATGGCCGCCCAGCCAGGCTGCCGCCCGCACCGCACCACGGCCGAACGACATACGGCTGGAGGCCTTGTGGGTAATTTCCACGCGCTCGCCTTCCGCCGCGAACATCACCGTGTGGTCGCCGACGATATCGCCGGCGCGAATGGTCTCGAAACCGATGGTGTGGCGCTCACGCTCGCCGGTGCGACCTTCGCGGCCGTACACAGCACACTCGTTCAGGTCACGCCCCAGGGTCTGGGCGACCACTTCGCCCATGCGCAGCGCCGTGCCAGACGGCGCATCGATCTTGTGCCGATGGTGGGCTTCAATCACTTCGATATCCACTTCATCACCCATGATCTGGGCCGCGGTTTCCAGCAGCTTGAAGCACAGGTTCACCCCGATGGAATAATTCGGCGCAAAGCAGATGGCGATATCGTCACTGGCGGCGCGCAGGGCCGCTTTCTGGGCATCATCCAGCCCGGTGGTGCCGATCACCAGCTTGGTGCCCGCCGCACGGCAGACCTCAAGATTCTTTACCGTGGCTTCCGGCACGGTGAAGTCGATGAACACATCCGCATCGCCCACCACCTTGCTCAAATCATCCGCCAGCAACACACCACTACTGCCCTGGCCCACCAGCTCACCAGCATCCGCACCGATCAGGCTGGAGCCGGGCACATCCACCGCCGCCGCCAGCGTCGTATCCGGGTTGGCCAGCGTCGCCTCGATCAGAATACGGCCCATGCGACCGGCGGCGCCGATAATACCTACTTTCATGGTGTCTCCTTGATTAAAAGCGGGACGGCGAACGCCAGAGGCCTCACGCCCCACCCGCCCCAAAACGGGAACGGGCAAAGCGCCAAGCCTCTGGCGTCCGGCATCAAGCGGCTTATTCTACCAGAAAGGGCGGCAGCGTCACCGCGTAGAGATTGGCGTTCTCCTTGAGCATAAACTTACGCCGCTTTCGGTCGAAGCGCTTGAAGCTCATGCCGCTATCACGCCAGGCCAACACCTCCTGTAACCGCTTGCGGGCGTAGGCGCGGTCGAGCCACTCCATGGAAAAGCCGGCAGGCAACTGTGCCGCCACCTGCAACTGGGCCAACGCTGGTTTCAGCGCCTCTTCCTGATAGGTATAAAGCAGACTGTTAGCGTACTCATAGCGAACAATCGCCAGATTCTTTTCTTTCCTGAGTGCGGTCTCGAACGGCTGAATGGCATCATTACTGTCCGCCGCCAGCGTCAGTTTGCCCGCCGTTTTTCCCACCCGGCGCAGCACGTTGGCCTCAAACGCCGCACTCAACGACAACGCCAACGGGTGATCCGGCGCCACCGCCAGCATTTCCGTGGCCGCATTGATCACCATGGCGGCGTAATTGCGTTGCAAGGTGGCCGGCACGGACTCATCTTCTGCCAGCCGCGCCACCGCATAGCCAAACCCCAGCCGCATCATGCAGTAATCCGCGGTCAGCGCCTTGTCACCGGGCAACACCGCCATGTTCTCACCAAACCAGGCCATGTCATTGATGGCTTCCTGCAACAGCTGCTGCTTCTGCTCATGGGTGGGCGCCAGATAGGTGGCATACACAATTTGCGCCACCACCGCCGGCACCCGGGCGTAGCCGCCGTAGCGACGCCCAAGATCCCGGGCCTGACGGAAATCGCCACGGAAGAAGGCCTGCCAGACCTCCAGTACATTGCGGCTATGCTGCTCCCAGTCGTCATCCTGATAACGCAGATCCCGATACAAATTCGGGAAGCGCTGATAGCGGGCCTGCAGGTAATCAGCCGAGGGGTACGGCAGGCGCAGCCCACGCATAAACTGATCCCAGTTGGCGTGAATCTCTTCCACCGTGAACGTATAGGGCGCCGGGTCAAAAGGCGCAGGCTGCCAGTCGGCATGCAACACTTGCGGGTTCGGCACCAACGGCGCCTTCTGGGAAAAGGTAGCGCGGGCACGCTCATAGGCCTGATCCACCGGAGCGCCCACCCCTGGCACGGAAGCACAACACAGCACCGCCCCCAGCACACACGCCAGTCGCCGTGAATTCATATTTGCCTCTGATTATTGTTGTTTTTATGCACAATATCGCAAGGCTGTTCACAGCGGCAATGAACCTGATCAAATTCCATACTATTGGCTGAGGGCCGCGGCGCGCGGCACACGACCACAAAAAAGCCCGGCATGATTTCTCATGCCGGGCTTTTTTAAGCGGACCAGAACGCTTACTTGGTATCGAAAAACCGTTTAACGCCTTCGAACCAGCTGCTCTTGCGCGGGTTGTGGCGGTTACCGCCACTCTCCAGGGACTCCTGGAATTTGCGCAACAACTCTTTCTGCTCACCGGACAGCTTCACCGGGGTCTCGATGACCACCTTGCAGAGCAGGTCACCCGGCGCACCGCCACGAACCGGCGCCACACCCTTGCCACGCAGACGGAAGACTTTTCCGCTCTGGGTTTCCGCCGGCACTTTCAGCTTCACCTTGCCATTGAGGGTGGGCACATCCAGCTCACCACCGAGCGAGGCATCGACAAAATTGATCGGCACTTCGCAGAACAGGTTGTCACCATCGCGCTGGAAGATGTCGTGCTCACGCACGGCCACCTGAACATACAAGTCGCCGGACGGCGCACCATGCATGCCCGCCTCGCCTTCACCGGCAAGACGGATGCGGTCACCGGTATCCACGCCCGCCGGAATCTTCACCGACAGGGTCTTGGTGTTCTGCACCCGGCCCTGGCCACCGCAGTTGCCACAGGGATCCTTGATGATCTTGCCTTCACCCTTACAGGTGGGACACGCCTGCTGCACGGTAAAGAACCCCTGCTGCATGCGCACCTGACCGACGCCACCACAGGTAGTACACGCTACCGGCTGACTGCCTTCTTTGGCACCCGTGCCATGACAGACATCACAGCCATCCCAGGTGGGGATACGGATCTTTTCATCGCAGCCGCGCACGGCCTGCTCCAGGGTCAGCTCCAGCGTATAACGCAGGTCTGCACCGCGGGCAGGGCCACGGCGTCCGCCGCCGCCGCCACCAAAGATGTCGCCAAAGATATCGCCGAAGATGTCACCAAAACCACCGCCGCCGAAGCCGCCGCCAGCACCGGCACCACCCTGACCGTTAACGCCGGCATGGCCGAACTGATCATAGGCCGCGCGCTTCTGCTCATCGGCCAGCACTTCGTAGGCTTCTTTCGCTTCCTTGAATTTGGCCAACGCCTCTTCATCATCCGGATTACGGTCCGGATGGTATTTCATCGCCAGGCGACGATAAGCCTTCTTCAAATCCTGCGCGCTGGCATCCTTCGCCGCACCCAGCACTTCGTAATAATCACGTTTGGACATAGGTCACCATAAAGCAACACGCTCCACGCTCTCACGCAGCACGCCCGAAGGCACCCACCGCGTGTTGCGTGAAGCGTGTTGTGTGAAGCGTCGTATTACTTCTTCTTGTCGTCGTCGACTTCTTCGAACTCGGCATCGACCACGTCATCGCCTTTCTGCTGCTCGCCGCCTTCGGCGCCGGCAGCACCTTCAGCCTGCTGGGCCTGCTCGGCGTACATCTTCTCGGCCAGCGGTGCGGACACTTCGGACAGCGCCTTGATCTTGGCTTCGATATCGTCCTTGTCGCTGCCCTTGGCGGCTTCTTCCAGCTCGTCCACAGCCTTGGTGATGGACTCTTTCTCTTCGTCGGTCGCCTTGTCGCCGGCTTCCTCGAGGGTCTTGCGAGTCGCATGCACCAGGTGATCCGCCTGGTTGCGGGTCTGCACCAGCTCTTCGAACTTTTTGTCTTCGTCCGCGTGAGCTTCGGCGTCCTGCACCATCTGTTCCACTTCCTCGTCGGACAGGCCGGAGGAGGCTTTAATCTGGATGGTCTGCTCTTTGCCAGTGGCCTTGTCTTTCGCGCCCACATGCAAAATGCCGTTGGCATCGATATCGAAGGTCACTTCGATCTGCGGCATGCCGCGCGGTGCCGGCGGAATGTCTTCCAGGTTGAACTGGCCCAGCGACTTGTTTTGCGCTGCTTGCTTACGTTCGCCCTGCAACACATGCACGGTCACGGCGGTCTGGTTGTCGTCCGCGGTGGAGAACACCTGCGACGCATTGGTCGGGATGGTTGTGTTCTTCTCGATCAGCGGAGTCATCACGCCACCCATGGTTTCAATACCCAGGGTCAGAGGGGTCACGTCCAGCAACAGCACGTCGGTCACGTCACCGCTCAGTACCGCACCCTGAATCGCTGCACCCATGGCAACCGCTTCATCCGGGTTCACGTCCTTGCGCGGCTCTTTGCCGAAGAACTCGGTAACGCTCTTCTGCACCATCGGCATACGGGTCTGACCGCCCACCAGAATCACGTCGGTGATATCGGCGGTTTTCACGCCCGCATCGGCCAGCGCGGTTTTGCACGGCTCCAGTGAACGGCTCACCAGATCACCCACCAGGGATTCCAGCTTGGCGCGGGTCACTTTCACCACCAGGTGCTTGGGACCGGTGCTGTCTGCAGTGATGTACGGCAGGTTCACTTCAGTCTGCTCGGCAGAGGACAGCTCAATCTTGGCTTTCTCGGCCGCTTCTTTCAGGCGCTGCATGGCCAGCGGGTCGCCGCCCAGATCGATGCCGGAGTCCGCCTTGAACTGATCCGCCAGGAAGTTGATCAGTGCCAAGTCGAAATCCTCACCACCCAGGAAGGTGTCACCGTTGGTGGCCAGCACTTCAAACTGGTGCTCGCCATCCACTTCGGCAATTTCGATGATGGAGATATCGAAAGTACCGCCACCCAGGTCATATACGGCGATGGTGCGATCACCACCTTTCTTGTCGAGGCCATAAGCCAGAGCGGCCGCGGTGGGCTCGTTGATAATACGCTTCACGTCCAGGCCCGCGATGCGACCGGCATCTTTAGTAGCCTGACGCTGGGAATCGTTGAAGTAAGCCGGCACGGTGATAACGGCCTCGGTGACAGACTCACCCAGGTAATCTTCCGCGGTCTTCTTCATTTTCTTCAGCACTTGCGCAGAAATCTGCGGCGGCGCCATTTTCTCGCCTTTCACTTCCACCCAGGCATCGCCATTGTCAGCCTTGGTGATCTTGTAGGGCACCATCTTGATGTCCTTCTGAACCACCTTGTCGTCAAAACGACGGCCGATCAGACGCTTCACCGCGTACAGGGTGTTTTCCGGGTTAGTCACCGCCTGACGCTTGGCAGACTGACCGACCAGGGTTTCCTTGTCGTCGGTGTAGGCGATGATGGACGGCGTAGTGCGCGCGCCTTCTGCGTTTTCAATAACCTTGGTCTTGTCACCTTCCAGCACGGCCACACAGCTGTTGGTCGTACCCAGGTCGATACCGATAATCTTACCCATAGTCGTTCTATCTCCTTCACACCAGCCGGGACCCTGTCGGCGCCCCAGGCAGTTGAATTGTTAATTCGTCTGGCTCCTATATGGCGGTCGCTGCCGGCATTTCAAGGGAGCCTGTTGATTTTGAGTGCGTCACTTTTGTAACGGCCTTGACGCTGAAAACCGGGCCCAGAGCCGCGTTCGCAACCGGCCTCAGGCATCGGCCCTGATCATCAGGGGGCCTTGCTGACCACCACCCGCGCCGGGCGAATCAGGCGGCCGTTAAGTTGGTAGCCCTTCTCCAGCACCTCGATCACGGTATTGGGGTCCACATTGGGGACCGGCACCATGGTCATGGCTTCATGCAATTCCGGGTTGAACGGCTCGTCTGCCGGAGCGATCTGCTCCAGGTTGTAGCGGGCAAACGCGTCCAGCAGGGATTTCAGCGTTAGCTCGATACCTTCACGGGCACCTTTCAGGGCCTCGTCCTCGGCATCCAGTGCCGCCAGGCCGCGCTCCAGGTTGTCCGCCACACTCAGCAGATCGCCGGCGAACTTCTCCAGGGCAAACTTGCGGGCATGCTGCACATCCCGCTCGGCACGCTTGCGCACGTTCTGGACTTCTGCCTGGGCGCGCACATCCGCCTCAGCCAGCGCCTTCTTCACCTTGGCCAGCTCGGCATCCGCCTCAGCCAGCTTCTCTTCCGTGGTGGGCTCTGCCTGCTCAGCGTCGGCGTCTGCAGCAGCCTGCTGCTCTTCCACCGTTTCCAGCTCCGGCTCGGCGCCCTTCTGTTCTTTTTCCTGCTCACTCATTACTCACTCCACATCCCCGAACGGGGCCTTAACTCAGGAAAGCCGGCAAAGATATGGGAACTATCGGGTGGGATTCAAGGGGGAGGAAGGCAGTTGACAGTGGATAGTGGGCAATTGACAGCGTCGCGGGATACCCCGGTCAGCTTCTGAGGTGCAAGAGGCCGCGCCAAGAGAGCACAAAAACCGGGAAGACGAGCCAACTGAGGGTTTTGCCTTTCGACACTCGCTTCTCGCAACTCGACGCGGCATTTTCGCGCCTCACCAAGCGAAGCGCAGGAACGTCGAAGACCGCCCCGAAGGGGTGAGCGCAGCGAATAGCTGGCGCTCCTACAGCGGGTTATAGCTGGGTCAGCGCTGCCGAGAGGATCTTGGCGGTGATATCCACGGTGGGGATGACCTTTTCATAGTCCATGCGGGTGGGGCCGACCACCGCCAGCACACCCACCGGGCCATTATCCGCCTTGTAGGGCGCGGAAATCAGCGAGTAATCCTCGAACGGCTGGAAGCCGGATTCGCGACCGATAAAAATCTGCACCCCGTCGGCCTTCATGGAGCGCTCCAGCAGATGCAGGATATCGCGCTTGTGATTGAAGGCATCGAACAGGTTTCGCAGCTGGCCCAGGTTTTCCGCCTCGGCGGACTGAATCAGGTTGGACTCCCCGGAGACCACATAATCGGAATCGGGCCGCTCGGTGCGCAGGGCCTTGTCCGCCACCGCCATCGCCGTCTGCATCAGGGCATCCATCTGCTGACGGTCGGCATTCATGGTATTCAGCAAACCATCGCAGATACTGTTCAGGTCGCAGCCCGCATAGGTGTGGTTGATGTAATTGGCCGCCTGGCGCAACTCCACCTCATCGTAATCCCGGTCGGTATGAATAATGCGGTTCTGCACCTCGGAGCGGTTAATCACCAGCACCACCAGCACCCGTTTACCCGACAGCGGCAGGAACTCCACCTGCCGCAGCGTAGATACCTCACGGCGCGGTACCGCCACCAGCCCGGCCATGCGCGTCAGCTCGGCCAGGGTTTTCGAGGCCTGGGCGATCAATTCCTGGGAGGACTGCTCCGGCGCCAGCATCTGCCGCAGCTCTTTTTTCAGATGCCGGTGATCCGGGCGCTCCATGACACTGGTCGCCAGCAGCGAATCCACGTACAGGCGATAACCCAGCTCCGTGGGAATACGCCCCGCCGAGGTGTGCGGGCTGCTCAGTACCCCCAGCTCCTCCAGCTCCGACATGATATTGCGCACCGTGGCCGGGCTCACCGTCAGGCCGCTGCCACTGGCCAGCGTCTTCGAGCCCACCGGCTGGCCATCACGGATATGCCGCTCCACCAGCGTCATCAGCAGGCGTTGTTTACGTTCGTTAAGATCCAGCTTTGTCATGGGGGTATATGTACCAGAAAATCACCTCCCTATTATATAGAGAAGCTCGGCCGGGTTTCATTGAGCAGGGGCTTACACTCTCCGCGCGAATCCCCTACCATTAACCAATACTGTCCATAAGAGCAGTCATCATAACAAGGATGTCATCATGACCGACGAAAACCCGCACAACCCCTACAGGGCCCCGGACAGCACTATCCAGGGCCAGGCAAAGCCCGACACACCGGAACTGGCCAGCCGCCTGTACCGCCTGCTGGGCTCTCTCATCGATGGCCTGGTGCAGTTACTGGTGATCGGCCCGATCATCTATTTCACCGGCATCTGGGACGCCCTGATGCAGGGCAACGGCGACATCAACCTGACCACCAGCATCGGCCTGTTCATCGCCGGGGAACTGATCTTCCTGGCCCTGCAGGGCTGGCTCCTGTTCAACCGCCAGCAAACCATCGGAAAAATAATTCTCAACATGCGCATCGTCGGCATGGAGCAGGACAACGTGCCCGCCGGCAAGCTCTATGGCCTGCGCTATTTTGTTTTCCACGTGCTTGCCCAGCTGCCCGGCATCAACCTGATCATGATTCTCGACCCGTTACTGATTTTCCGGTCCGACCGCCGTTGCCTGCACGACCACCTTGCCGGCACCCAGGTCATCCAGACCCAGAGCACCACCGCTTAACAACGATTTTGCCTGTTCCGGAGGAACACCATGCTGACACACTTGAGCGTTCGTCATTTTGCCACCGTTGACCAGCTGGAACTGGAGCCCGAGAACGGGCTCACCGTCATCAGCGGCGAAACCGGGGCAGGCAAATCCGTCATCATCGACGCCCTTGGGCTCACCCTCGGCGATCGCGCCGACTCCTCCATCGTTCGCCACGGGCACGACCGCGCCGAGGTGCTGGCCACCTTTGATGTGAGCAACAACCAGGCCGCCCGCCAATGGCTTGCCGAACGGGAACTGGACGATGAAGAACAGTGCCTGCTGCGCCGCACCGTGCGTGCCGACGGCCGCTCCCGGGCCTATGTGAACGGCACCCCCACCCCGCTGGCCGAAGTCCGCGAGCTGGGCGAACGCCTGATCAGCATCCACAGCCAGCACGAACATCAGGCGCTGCTGAAAAAAGACGCCCATCGCCAGCTGCTGGACAACTTTGCCGACGCCCGCGACCTGGCCAACAGCGTGCGCGAGCACTGGCGCCACTGGCAGAAAGCCCGCCGCGCCCACGACGAGGCCCTTAATCAGGCCCGCGAACAGAACGAAAAGGAAGAGCTGCTGCGCTTCCAGCTGGAGGAGCTCGATGCCCTCGCCCTGCAAGACGGCGAGCTGGAACAGCTGGAGCAGGAACAGCAACGGCTGGGCAACGCAGAAAGTCTGATCCGCGTCTGCCAGCAATCCCTGAACGCGCTTTATGAAGGCGAGGACGGCACCTGCAACGACCACCTCAGCCAGGTCAGCCACTGGCTGGATGACGCCCGCAACAACGACGACGGCCTGGGCAGCATTGCCGACACCGTGGAATCCGCCCGTCTGCAAGTGGAAGCCGCCGCCGATGATCTGCGTCATTATCTGGAAAAACTGGATCTGGACCCGGCCCGTCTGAGCCAGGTGGAAGAACGCCTGAGCCAGTGCTACACCCTGGCCCGCAAACACCGCATTCGCCCGGAAGAACTGGTGGAACACCATCGCAGTCTGCTGGCCGAATCCGACGCGCTGGGCAATGTGGATGCCCACCTGCACGCCCTGGCCGAACAGGAAAGCAGCGCCCAGCAACACCACATGGACAACGCCCGCAAGCTCAGCAAGGCCCGCCGCAGCGCCGCCAAGACCCTCAGCCAGCAAGTCCAGAAACAACTCACCGCCCTGGGCATGAAAGCGGCCCAGCTGGATGCGCGCCTCAGTGAGTGCAGCCCCACGCCCGACGGCCTGGAAGAGGTGGAATTCCTGTTTTCTGCCAACCCGGGCCAACCGCTCAAACCGCTGGGCAAGGTGGCGTCCGGTGGCGAACTGTCACGGGTCAGCCTGGCCATTCAGGTCATCTGCGCGCGCAACCTGACTGTACCCAGCCTGGTCTTCGACGAAGTGGACGTGGGCGTGGGCGGCGGCGTCGCCGAGATCGTCGGCCGGCTACTGCGCGAGCTGGGCCAGCACGCCCAGGTGCTGTGCATTACCCACCAGCCACAGGTTGCCAGCCAGGGGCATCAGCACTGGCAGGTACACAAGATTCAGGGGGACGACACCACCCACACCCGCATTCAGGGGCTGGACGAAACCGCCAGAGTGGAAGAGCTGGCGCGCATGCTGGGTGGCGTGGAAATCACCGAATCCACCCGCAATCACGCCAAAGAGATGCTGAGCAAAGCCCAGGCTGCATGACAAAAAACGCAGCATGCTTCACGCAACAGGCACCACGCCCGTGTGCGACATGAAGCGTGCTGCGTGAGGCGTTACTACTTCTTCTTCGGCTTGACGTACAACACCAGCGAGTGATCCACGATTTCGTAACCGTGCTCCTCGGCAATGGCATGCTGGCGCTTCTCGATCACGTCATCCATGAACTCCACCACCTGGCCGGTTTCCATGCACACCATGTGGTCGTGATGGTCCTCATCGGCCAGCTCGAATACGGCGGAGCCGCCTTCAAAGTTATGACGCAGCACCATGCCCGCCTGCTCGAACTGGGTCAGCACGCGGTATACCGTGGCCAGCCCCACATCCTCGCCGGAATCCATCAGTGACTTGTAGATGTCTTCCGCGCTCAAGTGACGCTCTTCAGACTTTTCCAGTTGCTGCAGGATTTTCACCCGCGGCAGGGTCACTTTAAGGCCCGCTTTTCTGAGATCCTGATTATCCAATGCGTATGCTCCATCTGCCAATCAATGGCGGTTTTGAAAAGGGCGGGAAATCTGCACCACCGGGGCACCAGGGCGAACTCATCGCCCCACTGGCTGTCTATGGAACAAGCCCAGACAGCCAGACCGGAGTTTGTCATAGGTTCCCAAGTCTGTATTATCGCCCGAACACTTAGCGAAGTCGAAAATCATGCCCCGCATTCTTGTTTCACTGACACTGATATCTCTTCTGGCCACCGCTGGCTGCAGCTCACTGCGCTTCCCCGGCGTCTATCGAATTGATATTCCGCAAGGCAACTTCGTCACCGAAGACATGCTCAGCGAACTGCAGCCAGGCATGTCGCCGGAGCAAGTGCGCTATGTTCTCGGTGCCCCCACCCTGGTGGACCCGTTCACTCCGGACTTGTGGCTCTACCCAATGACCTACCGGCCCGGCAAGGGCGAGAACGTCAGCCAGACCATTTCCGTCCACTTCGAGAACGGCGCCTACAGCCGCTACGAAGGCGAAGTCATCGACGACTTCAAGGCGAAGACGTCCGGCCGCAACGATCTGGAATTACAGCGCAAAGCCGCTGATCGCAAGGATGACGCCGAATAAACGCGCCACCTTCATGGCTGACTGACCCCGCCACAAAAAAGCCTCTCAGCCCTTGTCTGCAGAGGCTTTTTCTTTCGCTCGTTTCTTGCGGTTAAGCTTCGGATCGGCCGTCAACGGGCGGTAGATCTCCACCCGTTCACCCGCCTTGAGTATATGCCCCGCCGGGTTCGCCACCACCTTGCCGAATACCCCCATGGGCGCCTTGCCCAGTTCCAGGTCGGCAAACTGCTCATCGATCCCTGACAACCGCGCGGCCTCCAGCATGGTGGTACCCTCAGGCACATCCAGGCCTATCAAACGCTGCTTTTCCGGCAACGCATAGGTCACTTCCACGTGAATCATGGCATCGCTCACGGTGCAGGCTCCACAGCGGCCGGTGCCGATGGCACCTCATAACCCTCTGAATCATCCGCCGGCTCCGCCACTGGCGCAGGCACTTCGGTTTCGGCCTCCACACCCGGCGCTTGCGATGCCGCCGGCGCAACCGGCTCCGGCTCCTGCACAGGGGCCACCTCATCGGCAGGCGCCACCGCACTCCAGATGGAATACACAAACAAGGCAACCACCGCCGCCGGAGAGAAAATCCGCACCAGCGCGCGCCACACCAGGTACAGCTTGAAGTTCTTGATCCCCAGCTCCTTGCGCGCATGGGTTTCCTTCATCACCCAGCCCGCAAAGATGGCGATCAGCAAGCCACCCAACGGCAACATCACCGTGGTGGACAGGAATTCCATATTGTCGAAGAAGGTGCCCGCCAGGAACGTATTGTCCTTCCAGACATTGAAGGACAGTACCGAGCCCACGCCCAGCAACCAGGCCCCCAGCCCGACCACAATAGCGGCCTTGGCGCGGGTCAGCCCCTTTTCCACCAGCCAGGCCACCACCGGCTCACCCAAGCTAATGGACGAGCTCCACGCGGCGCACACCACCAGCAGGAAGAACAGGGTGCCGAACAACACCCCACCGGGGATACTGCCGAACGCCAGCGGCAGGGTCACGAACATCATGCCCGGGCCCTGGCCCACTTCCAGGCCACCGGAAAACAGCAGCGGGAACATGGCCATGCCCGCACCCAGCGCCACCAGCGTATCCAGCACCGCAATAATGGCCACGGTAGAGAGAATCGACACCGGCTTCTTCTTGCCGGTTTTCGGGTCGGTCACTTCGCGGGGCATATAGGCCCCATAAGCCATGATCGCCCCCATCCCCAGGCTCAGGGTAAAAAACGCCTGCCCGACAGCCACCAGCACGGCTTTGCCGGTCAGCTTGGAGAAATCAAACGCAAACAGGAAATTCATGCCCTCGCTAAAACCGGGTGTCGTAGCCGCGTACCCCACCAACACCAGCAGCAGCACAAACAGCAGCGGCATCAGCACCTGCACGGCTTTTTCCAGCCCGCCCTTCACCCCGCGAGCTACCACCACCATGGTGAGCAACATGAACAGGGAGTGGAAACCGAGCATTAGCCAGGGATCGGCCAACATGCTGTCAAAGTGCGCCTCGGATTGGGTGGCGGTGATGCCCTCAAACACGCCACGGGCCGCCTCCCAGGTGTAATACAACGCCCAGCTGGCCACGGCAGAATAAAACGACAGGATCAGAAACGCGGACAGCGCCCCCATAATCCCGATGCCTGCCCAGCGCTGGGTGACCTTGCTCTCACCGGCAAGCTTGCGCATGGTGTTGATCGGGCTCAGCCCACCCTTGCGGCCCAGCATGACCTCTGCAGCCATGATGGGAATGCCCACCACTGCAATACACAACAGATACAGCAGCACAAAGGCACCGCCCCCGTTTTCCCCGGTGATATACGGGAACCGCCAGATGTTACCCAGCCCCACTGCCGACCCGGTTGCCGCCAGAATAAACACCCAGCGGCTGCCCCATACTCCATGGACCGACTTGTTTTCTTGCTTCATAACACCATTACTCTTGTTCGCGTGGCGGTATTGTCTTTTTTTTGGCAGGGCGGCTCAAGTGACGGCCAGTAACAGCGCAAACGATGGTAAGCAGTCACTCACCCCGCAACAGCCACAGCAGACAAACCGCTATCAGCCACTCACCCCTTGCTCTATAATCGCCGCCCTATGGGAAAAGCCAACAAGAAAGCCAAAGCACCGTCGGCCACCATTGCGCAAAACCGCAAGGCACGCCACGAATATCATCTGGAAGAGCACTTTGAAGCCGGCCTGGTATTGGAAGGCTGGGAAGTGAAATCCCTGCGTGCCGGCAAAGGTAACCTGACAGAAGCCTACGTCTTGCTAAAAAACGGCGAGGCCTTCCTGTTCGGTGCCCGCTTCGAGCCACTCAACACCGCCAGCACCCACGTGAACCCGGACCCGACACGCACGCGCAAACTGCTGCTGCACCGTCGTGAGCTGGGGCGAGTATTTGGTGGCGTACAGAAAGACGGTTTCACCTGTGTACCGGTGAGCCTGTACTGGAAGAAAGGGTTCGCCAAGTGCGACATCGCACTAGCTAAAGGCAAGCAGAAGTTCGACAAGCGCGCCACAGAGAAAGAGCGCGACTGGAATCGCCAGAAGCAGCGCATACTGCGGCAGAGATGACGCCGTAAAGAGGCGTCACGCCCTGCCGCCGGGCACTGTCTCAGGCTGTCGTGATTACGCCGTGTGGCGAGTATTTACATCCTGTGCACGGCTATCGCCACGCAGCTGCCAATACAATTGCAGCCAAGCACGAAGCACCGCAGGCAGGAAGTAAACGGCGAACAGAATCACCGGAATACGTGCTTCCGGGGTCGCCATATTCACGAGGTAGATACCTGCTGCATACGCAGCCAGCGCAAATACCAATTGCAACGCTCTGTAGAGCAGCGGCTGAGCCTTCAAAGGCGACAGTGCCTTCTCGGAAACTTGCCCTGCTGACCGAAAGATCGTGTTCATCATCCTTCTCCTTCAATGAACGACAATGCTTTGATCAGCGGCCTTCTTGATACGTCAATCTCAAGGCTCGCTGTAAAGCCATTGTGTGGTACACAATATTTGAGCCCGATGCCCTTGGGTCGCTTATGGCTGCCAGCACATCGCTTGCTCAACCTCACCACTGGCCGATGTAACTTTGCCGTGATGACACCGCTATAGTGCGCCCGAAAGATGACAGCACAAGGTTATCAGGTTGGATTGTCGGACAATAAATGGGTATTCAGGTAACACTTTTCACATTCTGATTACAAAATGAACAGCCTTCATGCCGCCCGCCACCAATATATGGTCAGTTCCGCCGTCGCCCGACATATCCCCCTGGCCGCACATTGAAATCGACTTCCCCACCCCCATCCCTTAGAATGAACCCATCACAGGGGCCGACCTGGATTCGACGCCGGTACTGAATTCTGTGGTGCATGCCGAGAAGGTCACGAGTCTCGTAAATCATTTGTGGCACATTAAAGCAATCGCAAACGACGATTCTTACGCACTAGCAGCTTAAACCCTGCTTATCGCCAATCGACCCTGCCTGTGGGGAAGAGCGGCGAGCATCGCAACACAGGCTCGCAGCAAAGTCCGCCCCGGATGGCGCTGTTAAAACTCTTAGGGGCCCGGCCTTCACGTCCTGCCAATTGGGCTGTGAAGGCTTAAATTAATAAATATGGCTAAGCATGTAGATCTGCAGATGGATTGCTGACGGACGCGGGTTCGATTCCCGCCGGCTCCACCAAATCCAACTCTAAAGCCGCCTAGTGCGGCTTTTTTGTTGCCTAAAAACAGGCATTTACCACACTTTCACTGTCTAACCCCCTATAGCCCACCCTATTGCAATCCGGGGGTGCATGGGGGTATATCTGGGGGTACATTTGATACCCCCACAGGATATACCCCCAAATGCCGCTCACAGATACAAAGATCCGGGCCGCCAAACCGGCAGACAAGAACTACCGACTCAGCGACGAGAAGGGCATGTACCTGGAAGTCACCAAGGCTGGCGGGCGCTACTGGCGGATGAAGTATCGGTATCAAGGCAAAGAGAAGCTGCTAGCCCTTGGCGTTTACCCTGACGTGTCGCTGGCTCAGGCCCGCGCCAAACGTGATGAAGCCCGCGCCCTACTGGCGGACGACACCGACCCAGGGCAAGCCCGCAAGGCAGCCAAACGTGAGAAAGCCAAGACTGCCGCCAACAGCTTTGAAGTCATCGCCCGCGAGTGGCATGGCATACAGGCGGCAGGTCGCTGGACTGAGGGCCACGCCACCAAGACCCTGCAAGGGCTGGAGAAGCATATCTTCCCCGAACTGGGCCACCGCCCCATATCCGAAATCACCGCCGGGGAGTTGCTGGCGGTACTGAAAGCCATGCAGGCAGGGGGCACTATCGACCGAGCCAACCGCTTACGGCAAACCTGTGGAGAGGTATTCCGCTATGGCATCGCGACGGGCACCAACGAGGGCAACCCCGCCGCCGACCTAGTGCGCACCCTGCAAGCAAGCCCACAGCGCCACTTTGCCGCCCTGAGCAAGGATCAACTACCCGACTTCCTGCAAGCCCTCAAGAAGGAACACAGAGCCTCTCCGGTGACCTGCCTTGGCCTCAAGCTGCTAACCCTAACCTTCGTGCGCCCTGGTGAGCTACGGCAGGCCCAGTGGGAAGAATTCGATATTGAGGCCGGCATGTGGGAGGTACCCGCAGAACGCATGAAGATGCGGGTTTCCCATCTGGTACCTCTCTCCCCCGAAACACTGGCCACGCTGGAACAGCTGAGGGAACTAACCGGCAATACCGAACTGCTGTTCCCTGGCCGATCCAACATCCGCAAGCCCATCAGTGACAACACCTGGCGCCAGGCCCTTCACGCCATGGGCTACAAGGTCACCGCCCACGGTTTCCGTGCCACCGCCAGCACTATACTGAACGAAATGGGCTACCGAGCAGACGCAATCGAACGCCAGCTATCCCATGGCGAACGAAATAAGGTACGTGCAGCCTACAACCGGGCCGAATATCTGAAGGAGCGGAGGGAGATGATGAACCACTGGGGAAAACTAATAGGCTCGATGTCTAAAGACCGAACGGCAATCCCCATACTCAAACAAAACAACCAAGCATCGTGATGCACTCTTGGTATCCAGCAAAACCAAACAAGCCAACCAATTCGTTATTGCCGCTCAAATGAGAAACACTGGGATCATCAAAACCCCACCAAGAGTGTTAACTCTTATCAGCATCACCTCTCTCAAGGCACTTGAGAGCATAGAGCTCAATTCTCTGGATGAGAGGAAGGCTGAATGTCGCAAGCATAAAGGACAGAAAGCTCCTAACATGGCCAGCCAAGTCGCCAGACATAACAAACAACATTCCATAAAAACCATAGAATGCGGCACCCCAAAAACCCACTATGCCTAAAGCCATCCATACACGAGGCACCCAGGCCCCATTATAAGCTCGCTCTATTTCCTTACCTGCAACGCGGGGCTCATGCAATAAAATCCATATCCAAACCATCATTGCCGCAACAGATAAACAACACAGCCCCCCCAGAATCCAAAACAGAACCTCTCTCATACCGCCTCCGTTCATTCAAAGCCATCAGCTAAACGCTGCGCATCAACGAAAACCATTCAAAGCACCCAACTCTTAGCATCCAATATTCCCCCCAAAAAAAGACAAACCTCACAAGAAAACACTATCTTCATATTTTCCTGAAAATTTTACATTCTCTATAACGTTGCGATAACCGCAACAACACGTTTTTATCAGCATATATCTACATTTTCTCCCTATTAAATACCGCCTTTTTATTTTCAAAGACTTAAGATTTAAAAGCCTTACTTTCCTTATTTTTATTCAAATAATTTGATGCGAAAACGTCACCAGAAATGAAAGCATAGCCAGTAGAGAATAGAAAAACTCCAATTCATACAGACTTGTTTATCTTATTTACAGTGATAGCGTTATCTATACCGACAGACGGCAATAGACAGGAGTATTCAGAAATGGAGATTTAGAAAATAGAACTTAGAGGAACCCCTGGTTGCCAGAAAAGTTTCCCCACTCACCGACAACCAGGGCACCGGCAGAGCCGGGCGGAGCATGCGTAAGCCATACGCCGTGATGCTAATAGTGCAACAGCCGTTTACTCAGGTAAACCCCATTTTGCACAAAGTAAAAATCACGCCAACTCCTGCCCTCCCGCCACAATCATAAAACTGGAGAAACAGTCATGAATGACTTACCCCGGGCAGGATACTTGCGCCTATCGCAAATCATTGGCCAAGCAGAAATCACCGAAAAACAGGCGGCCAATAACCGCAAAAAAGGGAAAGGCCCCAAACGAGCAAAACCAGGAATTCCAGCCATCATTCCAGTCAGCCCATCAACATGGTGGGCCGGCGTTAAATCCGGTCGCTTTCCCAAAGGGGAGAAACCTTTCGGCGGCAACACAACCATGTGGCGTGCAGAGAGCATCTGCGCCTTGCTCGAACGCAAGGGGGAGAATGCAGCATGAAGGAAAAACAGAAAGCCCCCGCCCCGGTAGCAGCCGGGAGCGAGGGCCAAGGCAACTCCAAACACTGTCCACAGCATCTTACCATAGGCCCGCGCCATCGCCGGTTGCTGGCGGCACTGGAACGCAGAACCACAGTTACCCGTGAACAGGCCGACCGGATCGCCCACGCCAGCAACTCGCCCCACTATGTCGGGGAGCTGCGTAAGCGGTACGGAATCCCTGTACAGCTACTGATGACCTCAGGTATCGACTATGACGGCCAGAAGATCCAATACGGGGTTTACTGGCTGGATGGTGACGGCAAGGCCGCCGCCCGCAAACTGCTCAGGGAGGCCAGCTAATGCGCTTCTTAATCGAAATAGAGCAACGGACTACAACATCCCTAGTCATCGAGGCAGATAGCCATGAGTGCGCCCTAGAGGCCGTCTGGGGCGCAGCAAGGGACGATTGCCTACTGGGAGACCCAACCCCACAGCCCCCAACAGTAAAGCGTATTACAGAGCTGAGGGAGTAATGGCCAAAGACAAACGAGCCCGGATCAAGGGACGGAAAAGTACGGCTGGCTTTATGGGCTTGCCTCACCACATCCTAGGCAGCCCAGCTTACCTGTCACTAGATGGCTGGGCTGTGAAGCTGCTCGTAGACATAACCAGCCAATACCATGGTTACAACAATGGAGACTTAGCCATCGCCTGGACAATCATGAAGCTCAAAGGTTGGCGCTCTAGGGCAACTTTGAACAACGCCCGCAAGAAACTATTGGCGCGAGGCCTAATCCAGCTCACAAGGCAGGGAGGCAGGAACAGGCCAAGCCTTTACGGCATCACATGGCAAAGCATTGATGAGTGCAAGGGAAAGCTTGAAATTGGGCCAACGGACAGGCCCAGCAACCAATGGAGGGAATATCAAGAGGAGGCCGCCTAAGCATTTTCTGTAGCACGGCATCCGTGTCAACGTAGCACGGTATCCGCGTCAGTCAGGGAAAAAAAGGTCTGCTCCTTCAATAATTGACACGGTATCCGTGCTAGTCCTGCTGTTTTTCCAATCTCATTAGCACGGTATCCGTACACCTATATATATTACCAAGGGGGTGTTGCTTCTAAGGGTTTCAAAAGGTCTTTAAAAGGCTTTTAAGTGTTCATGGCTCACGCGCGAAAAAATAAAACGGCAAGATGCCATCGGCGGCAACCAGCACACCCTTCACTGTGAAGCAGAATAGCGCACAGAGCATTACAGGCCGGACATGGGGCGCCAAACGAGAAACCGAGTAATATCTTCAATAGATAGAGATTGGGAAATGTGCTTCAGTATGAATCACATACCAATATCCAAAAAAGCCAAAGGGGGAATTATGAAAATCACCATCATCGCAATAATGGTCGCTCTGCTAGCGGCATGTGCCACCCGGAGTTACACCGTGGGCAAACCGTTCCCATCTGAGAAGGTCGAGCTGATAAAGAAAGGGGAAACAACCGCATCCGAAATTGAGGCAATGTTCGGCCAGCCATTTAGCAAAAGTGCCACATCTGCTACGCAGGAAAAGTGGATTTATTCTTATGTTCAGGGAACTGCATCAGCAACAATGGGAGCCGTAAGCAGCACGAGCAACCAAAAGACACTAGACCTGCTTATGGACGATGGGATCGTTATCAATTACACCTTCATGGAAGGGGCCATACCGGGATACGAATCACAGTAATGGCCGGCCGACAGGCCATTTATGGAGAATGATAAAATGGAGAGTGGGATGAATTTAGTGCAGCTAATTATTGTTCTGACAGTAATCGCAATCATATCTTGGGGGATATATCGCGCAAAAAGCATCAGTAAACCCACCGAAGAACCCACCGAGAAAGCCCACGCAGCTAGAATCGTAGACATAGATATGCCTTTTGGCTCCATGGTGACCTTCATGGTCAAGTGGTCGCTTGCCTCAATACCCGCATTAATGATCCTCGCTTTGTTCGGATTCGCCGCTGCAATGGTGTTCGGCGCGATGACCGGTGTTAGATACTAGTCTCGCTCTTGCCTGGGCACCGAGAGCAAACCAGAGCCGGGAATGAGCCACCATGGCAACACGGGGCGGACGGGTGACGCCACTGCCCCCCCTGAACCGCTAGCTACCCTAGATGCCGTTGCAGCCTCACCATAAGGTCTGTCAGCAAGGTTACCGCAAGGTTTCGCCCAATCGCACCCGGCCGCGCGCCTGCCTGTTTTATAATCGGGAAAATCAGCCACTAGCCAAATGTGACCCGCGAGCACTTGTCTCTGCTTAATAGCACTAATGTTGCACTAAGGGTATGTGATCCCCGCGCGCGTAGGGGGTGCGAACCAATCTGCGCATTTAGGCCGCCAGCACCAGGCAAGGGGGGCTAGTTAAAACTCAAAACCGCCAGCGACAAAGACCACCCGCTCAACTCTTTCCTATTGCTAACCCACTTCCGCCGCCAAAAAAATATAAAAAGTTCCTGTTGTTAAATGGCAAGGTCAGAAGCCCATAAAACCTGACATGCAAAACAGGGACACGTTGCCCCACTGGGGGTATATCTGGGGGTATATATACAAATCGAACACACACAAATCCTTTTATTTCAATCCGTTATGCCACCATTTCAATTGACGCCGGCCCAAACAAAGAAGGCGCAAGCTATTGATAGCATCATATTCTCGCTATCTTTGGCTTGCGCTTTTTTTATGGCACCGGAAAAGCCTCGCAAAGCAGAAGAAGCTATCACGTATTTCAGCTCATTAGCCGTCCGCCAACGATGTGTAGTGGCGTTGTGAGCACAAGCTTATGGCGCAAGGCGTTCACGCTGCCAGCAGCCATCTCCTTGCTTCACGTACCGAAAACGGTCATGCAAACGACTGGGGCGGCCATGCCAAAACTGGATTTCGGTGGGGATGATCCGGTAGCCCCCCCACTGCTCCGGGCGAGGCACCGGCGCCGAAGGAAATTCCTGCTCCAGCCTCGACACCTCTGCCTCCAACCATTCCCGGCTAGCGGGTCGGCTCTGGGGGGAAATGGCTGCACTCACCTGGCTGGCATAGGGGCGGGAGGCGAAGTAACTGTCTGATTCTTCCTGATCCACTTTTTGCGCCTCGCCAATCACTATCATTTGGCGATCAAATGGCTGCCAGAACATGGTGAAGGACACCTTGGGGTTGGCCGCGATCTCTTCACCCTTGCGGCTGTCGTAGTGGGTAAAAAAGGTAAACCCCTGATTCTCGATTCCCTTGAGCAGGACCACTCGCGAAGAAGGCTGGCCATTGGCGCTCACCGTGGCAAGCGTGATGGCATTGGGCAGCGGCAATTCAGCTTCAATCGCTTCATCTACCCAACGACGGGCCTGCTCCAGCGGATCATCATGGAGGGTGGCTTCGGTCAGGCCGTCAGCGTGATATTCTTCGCGCACGTCTTTCATGGTTTCCCCGGCTGGCTGTCATTCTGAGCGGGCAGTATAACGCCCGAGGAGGCCATGGCAGAAGGCTCTCTACACTTCTCTGGCAACACCGCCGGGCTGGCGCGCGGCTAAACGAGGCAACAAATGCCCTGGTGCTACATCGCCTAGGGCGACCAAAGCATCCAACCGTTACGCCAGGATTTGATTGCGTTATTTGATTGTTTTTCTGGAGCTAAAAATGTCCGCCTGCCCATGCCAATCCGGCCTGGATTACCGCCAATGCTGTCAGCCTCTGCATGAGGGCAAACCCGCACCATCCCCGCAAGCGTTGATGCGTTCACGGTTCTGCGCCTTTGCCCTAAACAATACCGCCTACCTGACCAGCAGCTGGCACCATAGCCAGCGTCCCGCCACCCTGACGCTGGATAGTGACGAACAGTGGCTGGCATTGGAGATTCTTCACTGCGATACCGATGGTGACACCGGCACCGTCCATTTCCGCGCGACCAGCAAACATCGCCAAGGCCTCAGCGTCCTGGAAGAAAACTCCCGTTTTGTTAAGGAAAATGGCCACTGGTTTTACCTGGACGGCACACCCAAATCGAGCGTGTTAAAGCTTGGGAGAAATGATCCCTGCCCTTGCGGTAGTAGCAGGAAGTTCAAGAAATGTTGCGGATAAAGAACATTATACGGCCTTACATCCTTTGCAAACTGGATGGCCCGCGCCGACACCAGTAATTCAGCAGAAGACGCGCGCGCCCAACGGGAGAGCAGCAACTGCCAGCGCTCCCACGGCCGTCGAAATAGGCCTTGCCAGAGCCTGAATGGAGCCTTCTGCCCTGCCCGTGCGTGATCTCACTGGTTACGCATTGGCGCCTCAATGGCTTAGGATAGCCTCAAAGCCAGACGTTCTAGTTACGCTGATGTTATTGATCCATTTCGCTGATTCTTTAAGGTGTCCCCATGAGCGATTCACAATTTGATGTGGTGGTCTTCGGTGCTTCCAGCTTCGTTGGCCAGATTCTCTGCCAATACCTCTTTGACACCTACGGGGCCAATGGTGAACTGAAGTGGGCAGCCGCCGGGCGCTCGCAGAACAAGCTGAAACGAGTAAAAGCCTCTCTCGGCGACGGCGCCAGCACCCTCCCCTTGATCATCGCCAATGCCAACGACGCCGACAGCCTAGACGCCCTCTGCGCGCAAACTCGCGTAGTGGTTTCAACGGTGGGGCCCTACGCCTTGTATGGCGAGCCCATGATCAAGGCCTGTGTCAACAGCGGTACAGATTACTGCGACCTCACAGGGGAAGCCCAGTGGATAGCGGAAATGCTAGAAAAATACGAAACCACCGCCAAGAAAAATGGCGCACGTATCGTGCACTGCTGCGGATTCGATTCCATTCCCTCTGACATGGGGGTCTACTTTCTCCAACAGCAATCTCAAGCGCGCTTTAACGCCCCCGCCAGCACTGTGCACATGCGGGTAAAGGTCGCCAAGGGTGGCGTATCCGGCGGCACCGTCGCTAGCATGATGAATATTGCAGAAGAAGCAGGCAAAGACCCGGCTCTGCGCAAGAAATTGGCCGACCCGTACCTGCTCTGCCCTCCGGACCACGGCTTCAAGAGCCGCCAGAACAGCATCGGACTGGCCAGTTACGATGACGATTTCAACGCCTGGGTTGGCCCTTTTGTGATGGATGCCATTAACAGCCGCGTGGTGCATCGCTCCAACGCCTTGAGTGGCAAGGCCTACTCCGATCACTTCATCTATAGCGAGGCCATGCTCACTGGCAATGACATGGGCGGGCGCATGAAAGCACTGGGTATCGGCGTCGGCACCGGCCTGTTCTTTGTCGCCGCCGCGGTCAAGCCCACCCGCTGGGTGCTAAACACATTTGTAATGCCGCAACCCGGCGAGGGGCCCAGCCCAGAAGCACAAAAAGCCGGCTTCTATGACATCCGTTTTGTTGGCCACACCGACAACAGCGAAACCCTGAAAGTAAAAGTCACCGGCGATGCGGACCCCGGTTACGGCTCCACGGCCAAACTGCTTGGGCAAGCCGCCGCCTGCCTGGCACAAGACGTGGCAGAAGACGCCCCCGGCGGCTTCTGGACAACAGCCACTCTGCTTGGCGAGCCCTTACTGAAACGACTACAGGATAATGCCGGCATGACCTTCACCGTCATCGACTGAAAAACTCGGCCTGCGAGCCTTGCTCGCGGGCTGGAGCTTGCTAAAAACACCCAGTGATCACGACCCTGCGAGGCGAGGGCACGGACCACCGCACTGGCCCCGTGATGCTAACCGAGCTGCCGCACACTATTGAGACAGTGAATTCCGCCTACGAAAAACCACACCAATACACAAAACGAGCTCGAGTAATTGCCGTTCTGCACTGCTGACTTCACACCAAACCCAAAATGTTCTCGTTTCCTATTAACCCGACTTACTGGAGCTGAAAGTTCTTTACCGGTAAGGGCGCGGGTGCAACATCCCCCAACGCGTCCGCAACGGAAATCTCATGGATACGACACAAGGCATCCAACGGCAGGTCATTAGGGGCACGCCCGAACGGGGTTTCTAGGTGCTCAGAAAGGCGATCAATACCGAAGAAGGTATAGGCTACGACGGCGGTGAGAATGGGTGACACCCATCCCATGCTTCCAGTCAATACGAAAGGCAACAGGTAGCAATAGACATAGGCTGTACGGTGAACCAACAAGGTATAGGCAAACGGCAGAGGCGTAGTCGCAATTCGTTCGCTGGCAGCCTGAACCTTACTCAGCGCGGCCAAACGCTCATCAAGCATCCTCAAACCCATACTATCCAACGAGCCCTGACGATACTGCTCACCCAGCAGGCTGCCAGCCTGTGCGATAAAGGCATCGGCGGGATTCGCGGTTGCCAATGCTAGATCACAGTCTTCACGCGACACCCAGGCCAACAAATCCTCGCCAACATTTTCTTCCCGTAGCTGCCCTTTCAGGGCGTGGGCATAGGCAAGGGCCCTCATCAGTATAGCTCGCCGGGCAGGCGCATCTTGAATCGCCACCAGTTCATTAGACACTTCCCAGCCGTTCTTGGTGACGCTTTTCA
>OJIO01000543.1_pt1 | contig 23679 bp, 24 predicted proteins | sample 1595621 | NCBI WGS metagenome assembly OJIO01 (sample SAMN05416776, study PRJEB24817) | seawater metagenome | isolation source: Sea water | place: Canada:Atlantic | collected 2013-07
CGGCAGCGTCAGATGTGTATAAGAGACAGGGTTTAATGTGATATTTTCATAGCGCAGTCCCGGGGTCAATGTCAATTTATCAATTCTCACCGTGTACAGTAAGTGGGCCGCCAATGCTTTCGCGCTGCTTATTCGGTTGGCATCTGCTCCTTTTTTACCTACAGTGGTGCGTATTAGCTCTGTGTTTTGAAAGGCATACCTGTCTACCCATTGAAACCTATCCTCCTCATCTTCATGATAACGGATTCCAGCTTCCAAGCTCTGCAGCCATTGGTTGCCCCATTTTAGTTTTGCAATGGATTGAACACCATTGGAGGTATAGGCCCTATTGTTGGCCTTGATGCCCAAAGCATCTCCTTGGGTGTCTTCGTTGCCCAAAAGTGCTTCATACTCTGCCGGGTAATCTTCAGGTAAAGAAAGGACCTTGTTGATACTTATTCGTTCACCGAGGTTTACATCATCCAACTTGTACCAATTTCGTTTAAATTTATTGATATACCCTGTTGTCCTTATATCCAAGGATGGCAACAAACGGATAAAATGGGTGAGTTGGTATTGTTGGTGTTCGGCGTTCATAACATCTTCTGAAGAAGCCCTGTACCTTCTAAAGGGATTTTCTTTAAAATCGGCATCGGTCAGTCCCAAATAGGTCTCATTGGCCTCTTCTTCTGAATATTGGATTTTAAACAATAGCGACTGATATATTTTTGCATCCAAATTTGTATTTACTCTAAATTTAGCCATATAATCTGTCTTATCGAAACCCGTGTTGCCCCCGCCGTCTAAATCCTTAAAACCATCAGAACTGTAGTTGAAATAATCCGTCACAAACCCAAAATTCTTAAAACTATTGCCTAATACCAATTGGGTGTTTCTTGAATCATAATTTCCTGCGGTAATCGATGCTTTCCCAGAAAATCTTTCCGGTATACGAGAGGATATCATATTTATGGCACCACCTGTGGTGTTGGGACCGTACTGTATTTGGCTGCTTCCTTTTAACACCTCTATGGCTTCCATTCTACCAATAGTAGGAAAATAGTAGGCAGCTGGTGCACTGTAAGGGGCAGGCGCAATCAACACACCATCTTCCATTAAATTAATTTTGGCGCTACGCTCGGGCGAAGTACCCCGTAGACTAATATTTGGGCGTAATCCAAATCCATCTTCTTCGTAGATGTTGATGCCTGGAACAGTCTGCAAAACTCTATTGATGTTGGTGTAAGAGAATTTTTTTAAGTCTTCATTTGAGATATAAGTTGCAGAACCCGTTTTGTTCCGTGCCTCAAATTTACTACCCAATAATACATTTCCCGTAACGACGACTTCATTAAGTCGCTCGGTTTGTTGTGTAGTTGAATCTTTTTGTTGTGGGTTGGTCTGTGCCAATCCCGTGATGTAAAATAGCAAAGCGATTGCTGTTAAGGATAGAATTTTCATTTGAAATTTTATTTAGAATGATTATAAATAGAGCGCAAATGTAATATCCTCTTTTGTATCTTCCAAGTTATTTAGAATAATTCTTAATAATATTTTTTAACTTGATTATTCATAATGTTTTATACTAACACAAAGAAAATAGTTATAAATAAACCTTAAATTAGACCACCATTGTCGTCTAAATTATTTGTTAAATAAATCAACTCTATTTATTTTTTTATAACTTTGCAGAATTAATGAAGAAGATTTTTTATAAAATATCATCCTTTTTTATGGCACTATTAGTGCTATTATCAAGCACATCTTTCACAATCGAAAGTCATTATTGTGGTGATATTTTAGTTGATGCCTCATTCTTAGGAACAGCCAAAACCTGTGGTATGGAAGTACAGAAAACTTCCTCTTCAACAGATTGTGACATTACAAAGAAAGATTGTTGTAGTAATGAGCAATTGCTAGTTCAAGGTCAGGACATCTTAAAGATTTCCTTCGATAAATTGGAAAAGGAACAACAGCTATTTGTTGTTGCATTAGTTCAATCTTACATATATTTATTTGAGTCTAACGAAGCGAAAATAAAGTCATTTAAAGACTATTCGCCACCACCTTTAATAAGGGATGTTCAAGTTTTAGACCAAACTTTCCTAATTTGAAAGCATATTTATGATTAATTACCATGCTAATAATATAGCATGGTAATAGGTATTTATTGCCCTTGGAACAATTATAATATTTCCAACACAATAATCTCATAATATGCTTAATAAACTCATAAAATACTTTTTAGAGAACAAACTAGTTACAGTTCTCATTTTAATAACTTTAATTACTTGGGGAGTTGTTACTTCTCCCTTTAATTGGAACACAGGTTTTCTACCAAAAGATCCCGTACCGGTCGATGCCATTCCTGATATTGGAGAAAACCAACAAATCGTTTTCACACAATGGCCTGGGCGTTCTCCACAGGATATCGAGGATCAGATTTCCTATCCAATGACTACCTATTTATTGGGAATACCAGGAGTAAAAACCATTCGTAGTTCTTCCATATTCGGGTTCTCCATGATCAATATTATTTTTGATGAGCAAACCGAGTTTTACTGGTCTCGATCCCGGATTTTGGAAAAATTGAATTCACTCCCCGCAGGCCTGTTGCCCGATGGTGTAACCCCAACATTAGGACCTGACGCCACAGCATTAGGGCAAGTATATTGGTATACGCTGGAAGGTAGGGATAAAAATGGCAATCCCACTGGTGGTTGGGACCTGCACGAAATTCGTACCGCACAGGACTTTTATGTAAAATACGGTTTAAATGCCGTTGAAGGGGTTTCAGAAGTGGCTTCCATAGGTGGTTATGTACAAGAATATCAAATAGATGTAAATCCTGATGCCCTTAAAGCCTATAACATTCCCTTGCATAAGGTTATGCAAGCCGTTCAAAAATCAAATAGGGACGTAGGTGCAAAAACCATAGAAGTCAATCAGGCGGAATATTTGGTAAGGGGCTTGGGGTACATCAAGAAAACTGAAGATATAGAAAAAGCGGTTGTTGCCGTACAGGATAACGTTCCTGTGCGTATCAAAGACATAGGAGTGGTCAGTTTAGGTCCCGCTACACGAAGGGGAGTACTTGATAAAGGGGGTGCAGAAGTTGTTGGGGGTGTTGTAGTGGCTCGTTACGGTTCCAATCCTTTGGCGGTCATCAACAATGTCAAGGATAAAATCAAGGAAATTGCTCCTGGGTTACCTAAAAAGACCTTGGCCAATGGTGTTGAAAGCCAATTGACTGTTGTGCCATTTTATGACCGTACTCAACTTATACATGAAACCATTGGCACGCTCGAAAATGCCTTATCCCATGAGATTTTAATCAGTATCATTGTTGTATTGGTACTTGTCCTCAATTTAAGGGCTTCCATTATTATTTCAAGCCTGTTGCCCGTTGGGGTATTGATGACCTTTATCGTCATGCAATATGCCGGTGTCGACGCCAATGTCGTTGCTCTATCAGGCATTGCCATTGCTATTGGTGTTATGGTGGATGTGGGAATCGTATTTGTTGAAAATATTATTAGGCACTTGGAAATGCCAGAGAATCATGGCGTTAAAGGGAAAGAGCTTATGCAAGTAATTTATAAGGCAACTGTAGAAGTAGCTTCAGCCATTACAACAGCATTGGCCACTACGGTTGTAAGTTTCGTGCCAGTTTTTGCCATGCAATCGGCCGAAGGAAAATTATTCAGGCCTTTAGCGTTTACCAAGACCTTTGCGTTGTTAAGTGCGTTTGTTTTAGGTATTATTGTATTGCCAGCACTGGCCCATTTTGTAATGGGAGTGAATTATGACAAAAAACGCGTACGCCGTTTTTGGTCTATATTATTGATTGTTGCAGGTATTGTATTTGCTATTTATGCCCATATGTGGCTGCCGTTGGTTATAACACTAATCGGATTGAATAATTTATTGGAGCCTAAATGGCCAGAGAAATATAAATTGTACCCCAATTATATCAATTTAGGACTAACGATTTTCATCGCTTCTTTTTTCCTTACAGAGGAGTGGATGCCTTTAGGTCCTCAAAATGGCATTATTATCAACTACTTCTTTGTGCTGTTCTTGATCGGGATTATTTTGGCGGCGTTATTGGCTATTGTACATTTCTATACCCCGGTATTACGATGGTGTTTGCAGAACAAAGGAAAATTTATGCTAATACCTTTTGTGACGCTGTTTTTCGGGGTTTTGGTCTGGATCGGCTTCGACAGTACTTTCGGAATTGTTGCCAAAGGCCTTGAATCCGTAGGATGGAAAAGCGTTCGGCAAACCTCCGGTTGGCAGGCAGCTTCAAATAGATTTCCAGGAATTGGGTCGGAGTTTATGCCATCCCTCAACGAAGGGTCGTTCCTATTGATGCCTACCTCAATGCCACATTCTGGGGTAGAATATAATAAGAATATAGCAGGACAGCTGGATATGCTGTTGGGAAATATCCCCGAAGTAGAATTGGTCGTGGGTAAGTTAGGTAGGGTAGAATCGGCACTCGATCCGGCACCTATTTCCATGTTTGAAAACATCATCAATTACAAGCCTGAATTTATTTTAGATGAAGAAGGTCATAGGGTCCATTTTAAAGTGGATAAGGAAGATAGGTTTATTACCAAACAAAAGGACACCCTGACCAATGAAGAAGCCTTAAAACAGGGAATTACCAAAAAAGATTTGATAGAGGACGACAATGGCGAATTTTTCCGCAACTGGAGGCCACAGATTAAATCGCCGAACGATATTTGGGACGAAATTGTTAAGGTCACAAAAATTCCTGGTATAACATCGGCTCCCAAATTACAGCCCATTGAGACCCGGTTGGTCATGTTGCAAACAGGAATGCGTGCTCCCATGGGGATAAAGGTATTTGGGCCAGATTTAAAAACAATAGAAGAATTTGGAATGCAATTGGAGGGTATTTTAAAAGAAGTTCCTTCGGTAAAAGCAGAGGCCGTATTTGCGGACCGAATTGTTGGAAAACCCTATTTGCACCTTAATATAAACAGGGATGAGATATCGAGGTACGGTTTAAATGTTGAAGATGTACAGCAAAGCATTGAAACCGCCATTGGTGGTATGAAAGTTACTTCTACAGTCGAAGGTAGGGAACGGTTTCCTGTAAGGGTGCGTTATCCAAGGGAATTAAGGGATGATCCAGAGTCTTTAAGTAAAATATTGATTCCCACCCCAGTAGGAGCTCAAATTCCACTATCACAAGTAGTTGATTTTGAATATGTAAGAGGGCCACAGGCCATCAAAAGTGAAAACACCTTTTTGGTGGGCTATGTTCTTTTTGATAAACGCGATGGCTTTGCCGAGGTCGATGTTGTGAACGACGCGCAAGAAGCCATTCAAAAAAGAATTGATACAGGGGAATTAACCGTACCAGCGGGAATTAGTTACAAATTTTCTGGTAGTTATGAAAACCAAATCAGGGCAGTGAAAAGATTGTCCATTGTTATACCAATCAGTTTAATTGTTATATTCCTGCTGCTGTTCTTCCAATTTAAAACAGTAATAGCATCATCCATTCACTTTTCGGGTGTATTTGTTGCTTTTGCAGGAGGGTTTATCATGTTGTGGCTTTATGGACAGGATTGGTTCATGAATTTCGCCATATCCGGTGTTAATATGCGCGACCTGTTTCAAATGCATACCATCAATTTAAGTGTTGCTGTTTGGGTAGGATTTATTGCCCTTTTTGGCATCGCAACAGATGATGGTGTGATTATGGGAACCTATATCCATCAGGTTTTTGAGGAAAAGAACCCACAAACTATTCCAGATGTAAGGGCGGCAGTACTGGAGGCTGGAAAGAAAAGAGTCCGTCCGGCAATGATGACGGCAGCAGTGGCCATTATTGCACTTTTGCCTGTGCTTACCTCAACAGGAAAAGGCGCAGATGTAATGATTCCTATGGCCATACCAACCTTTGGAGGAATGACCATACAGATCATGACCATGTTTGTGGTTCCTGTGCTTCAGGCCTATTGGAGGGAAACGGTGATTAAAAATCAAAATAAGAAATTGAAAAAAATACAATAAAATGAAAAATGTATTCACAATGATACTTGTCTTTATAAGTATTGGATCATATAGCCAGACTTTAGAGGAATACTTTAAGATTGCGGCAGAAAATAACCCAGGATTACTTTCACAATATAAGGAGTTTGAAGCGGCGTTGCAAAAAGTACCGCAGGTAAGTACTCTGCCAGATCCTTCACTTTCTGTTAGTGCATTCGGTCAAATGGTGGAGACAAGGGTAGGGCCACAAAAGGCTAGGTTTTCGTTATCCCAAATGTTCCCTTGGTTTGGAACTTTAAAAACACAGGGCGATGCCGCAGCACTTATGGCAGAAGCCAAGTATCAATCGTTTTTGGATGCCAGGAACAAACTGTACTTTGAGGTTTCTGCGGCCTATTACCCATTATATGAACTCCAAGAATGGATAAAAATTGAAGAAAGAAACATTGCTATTTTGGAATCCTATAAGACCATTTCCAATTCAAAATTCAAAAATGGCGTAGGAACTTTGGTGGATGTCCTAAGAGTAGATATTTTTTTAAAGGAATCACAGACAAATCTGGAAATCCTGAAAAAAAAGGAAAGCCCTCTTTTAGCAACTTTCAATAAATTACTAAACCGCAATGAATTCGAACCGGTAACTATTTCTGAAACCCTTGAAATCGATATGCTGTCCTATGATAATGTTAAGGATTCCCTTTTAGTAGATCATCCACTCTTAAATTCTTTGGAATTGAAGGTAAAGGCCGGAAAGGCGTCCGAACGTGCCGCAATCAAGCAGGGTTTTCCAAAACTAGGGGTTGGAGTGGATTATATAATGGTCGGTAAACGTAATGATTTGGCCCCAGGTGTCGCTACACCTCCCGACAATGGCAAGGATGCTATAATGCCAATGGTAACCGTAAGCCTGCCCATTTTTAGAAAAAAATACAAGGCGGCCGTAAAGGAAGCACAGTTAATGCAGGAAAGTTATACGCTACAAAAGACAGAAATAACGAATTCATTAATATCAAATTACGAAATGGCTTTTTTTGATATTGAACAACAAACCGCGTTGGTATCCCTTTTCGATGAACAAATAACAGAGTCGGAACAGGCACTTAATCTGTTGTTTACGTCCTATGGGAATTCTGGAAAGGACTTCGAAGAGGTATTGAGAATGCAGCAACAATTGCTAACGTACGATAAACTGAAAATAACCGCATTGAAACAATATAAAATTGCACTGGCTAAATTGAATTATATCACAGCAAAAAAATAAACAAATGAAATGAGCATAAATTTTTTCATCGACAGATTTACCTATCGGGATGAATAAAATTTTTGTGAATTACTGAATGTCTTAAAATTTTTAAGACATTAATTTTCAAAAAATTAAAAATTTTATACAGATGAAAACAGAAACAAAAAAAATCATAAAAGTGGCCGCATCTACCCTAATTTTGGGATTGTTGTTCGGGTGGTTATTGTTTGGAGGTTCAGAAAACAACAAAAAAGATGAGCATCAACATTCGGAAGAAGAAATAGCAGGAGAAAACATATGGACCTGTTCCATGCACCCACAGATAAGACAAAATGAACCAGGTGACTGCCCCATCTGTGGGATGGAGTTAATTCCTTTGGGAGACGATAATGATTCAGAATTAGATCCCATGGCCATAAGCATGTCGCCAACAGCCATGCAGCTTGCCAACGTTTCAACAGCCGTAGTGGGTAAAACCAAGCCCATAAAGTTGCTTAAATTAAACGGCAAGGTTGAAGCCGATGAGCGATCTGTATATTCCCAGTCATCCCATATACCTGGTCGTATAGAAAGGCTCATGGTTAATTTTACAGGTGAGAATGTAAGCCAAGGACAGGTGATTGCTTCCATTTACTCCCCAGATTTGGTAAACGCCCAGGAAGAGCTTTTTGAAGCGAGAAAGATTGTTGAGACCCAGCCACAGCTTTTTGATGCCGCAAAGGAAAAATTAAAAAACTGGAAACTATCTGATAAGCAAATCGCACAAATCCTCGAATCTGGTGTTGTTAAAGAAGAACTACCCATACATGCCGATGTTTCGGGCTATGTAATCGAAAAAATGGTAAACCTTGGCGACTATGTCAACAAGGGCAAAGCATTATATCAAATTGCAAATCTTTATAATGTATGGGTGTTATTCGATGTCTATGAATCGGATATGGCTTGGGTAAAAAAGGGTGATGAGGTAAGTTTCACTATCCCTTCTTTACCAGGGGAAACCTTCAAAGGTCGCATTTCTTATATTGACCCAGTAATCAATCCCATGACAAGGGTAGCAAAGGCCAGAGTAGAAATCAATAACAAGGGTTTAAAACTTAAACCTGAAATGTTCGTTTCTGGCACGGTGGAAGCGAAATTACCGATAAAATCAGATGCTATCGTAGTTCCCAAAACTGCTGTGATGTGGACAGGACAGCGTTCTGTAGTATATGTTAAGAATACATCTGCAAAAGGTGTGAATTTTATGATGCGCGAAGTAACTTTAGGACCCGGTTTGGGGGATGGTTTCGTGGTAAACAAAGGCTTGGACGAGGGGGACGAAATAGCCATTAACGGAACATTCAGTATTGATGCCGCAGCACAATTAGCGGGTAAGCCTAGTATGATGAACCCAGAAGGAGGGCCGGCAATGACGGGGCATAATCATGGGGGTATGAATATGGGTGACACTCCTAATTCTAAAGTGGAGTCTAAAAAATCAGTTCTAAAAAAAATAACAATTGGGCAGAATGCAAAAGATGCGCTTCAACCTCTTTTTACAAATTACATTGATATGAAAGAGGCTCTAACCAAAGATGATATTGAAGGCGCAAAAACGGCAGGAGCAAAAATATTAAAGACTTTGGAAGGTGTTAACATGTCCTTGTTCACTGGAGAATCGCACAATGTTTGGATGGGGTTGAGTAGTGATTTAAAAAATACGCTTCAACATGTTCAGCATTTCAAAACGCTGGAAGACATTCGAAAACCTTTCCAACAGGTATCCAGCACTATGATTGATTTGGAAAAGACATTTAGTCCTTATAACAAATCGTTATATGTGATGCACTGCCCAATGGCGAACAACAATAAGGGAGCCGATTGGCTGAGTACAACAAAAGAAGTGAGAAATCCGTATTACGGAAAATCGATGCTGACTTGCGGAGAGGTTTCAAAAGAATTAAAATAAAAACTAAAATGAAAACTAAAATAATATTATTATTTCTAGTTGCAATAAATACGGGAGTTTTTGCACAAGAAGTGCAAGTAAAAGAAGGCAATATAAATAATCTTCCAGCAAGAGAGTACACTATTACTTTGCGTGAAGCTACTGTAAACAAAGCAGGAAAAAATGTTATGGGAATGACCGTTAACGGAACTATCCCAGGGCCAACCTTAGAATTCACGGAAGGAGAATACGCGGTTATTTACGTAAAAAATGAAATGAGCGAAGAAACTTCTGTGCATTGGCATGGTTTGTTATTACCTAATTTTTATGATGGCGTACCCTATTTAACAACACCACCCATAGAACCTGGGCATACACAGAAATACGAATTTCCTATAAAACAATCAGGAACCTATTGGTACCATTCCCACACCATGTTGCAAGAACAAAGTGGGGTGTATGGTTCTATAGTCATTCATCCAAAAGAACAAATATTGGAGTATGACAAAGAACTGGTTTTAATGTTGTCTGATTGGACCAACGAAAAACCAATGAATGTACTTCGCAATCTTAAACGAGGCAATGAATGGTACGGCATTAGAAAAGGAACGGCTACCCCATTGAACCGAGTAATTAAACGAGGTGCCTTGGGAGCTCAATTAAATTTTTGGAGACAGCGCATGGAAGGTGCCGATATAGCCGATGTGTATTATCCTGCCTTTTTAATTAACGGCGAAGAAAGTATTGAGTATCCTGAATTTAAACCCGGTGAGAAAGTTAGATTAAGGATTATAGATGGAGGGGCTTCTACCTCTTTTTGGATGACTTTTGGAGGAGGAGACCCACTTTTAGTTTCGGCTGATGGTCTTGATGTTGTGCCTGTTAAAAAGAACAAAACGTTCATTGGTATTGCAGAAACCTACGATTTTATTGTAACCATTCCAGAAAAAGGAAAAATTGAATTTAGAATTACGGCACAGGATGGTTCTGGTACGGCTTCAGCCTTTCTTGGAACTGGCGACGTGCTTCCTGCCGAGATTGTTCCAAGGCCAGATAAGATTGGCATGATGCAGAAAATGGCAAAGATGGACATGAAAATGGGTGCACATGCATTAAAATATCGCCCTAAAAAAGATGAACGCTATAAAATGAAGGAAGAATATGGGATGCAGATGGATAAGATGCAAGGAATGGACATGGGTAATTCCGAAATGAAAGATGATGATATGAAAAATATGGATCATTCAAAAATGCAAGGCATAGAGATGAAGAAAGATTCCATACAACAAGACATGATGAAAGATATGAAAATGGATGATATGAATATGGAAATACCAAAAGACACAACGTCCATAGACCATACGAAAATGAAAGGTATGGCAATGAATATGCAAAAAGACACCATAAAAATGGAGACAATGGCTGGGATGAAAATGGAAGGAATGGATCTATTTGCAGAATACAATTACGATTATTTGAAGTCACCCAAGGAAACCACCTATGACAAAGATGTTCCCGTTAAGGAAATATTGTTGAATCTTACCGGAAATATGAACCGTTATATCTGGAGTATGAACGGGGTGCCACTTTCAGAAGCAGATAAAATTAAGATAAACAACAAGGAGGTAACTCGGATTACATTCAATAACCTTACCATGATGCATCACCCCATGCACCTGCACGGGCATTTCTTTAGAGTACTTAATGAAAATGGAGAGTACTCACCATTAAAGCACACGGTAAATGTACCACCAATGCAAAAGGTAACCATTGAGTTTTATGGTAATAATGGCGACGAGTATGGCGATTGGTTTTTTCACTGTCACATACTTTATCACATGATGGGCGGTATGGCAAGAGTAGTGTCTTATGATACACCAAGAGACCCAAGAATGAATGAGTTTCCAGTTTCTAAAATTATTGAAGAGACAGATAAATGGTACTCGTGGGGAATGATTGACGCTGCTTCGCATGCAACAGCTCTCAATATTATAAGTTCGAATATAAGGAACCAATTTAACCTATCGTTTGAATATGGCTGGAACAAAAATTTAGAGGCCGAGGCAACCTACGAATATTACCTACACGATTATTTACGTGTTTTTGGAGGTGTAAATATTGAAAATGAAACCCGTAAAAGTCTTGACCAATTTAAAACAACCGCAGTGGTTGGGGTTCGCTATTTAACACCTTATTTATTTGCACTCGATGCCAGAATTGATAATGAATTACGCCCGAGAATTGGTCTAGGGCGAAGCATTATGCTGTTCCCAAGATTTTCCGTTTTTGGCTATTACGAGTACCAAATAGATTTAGGATTTGTAAACAACCTGCCTATAAATAAGGATTTCACTTCCGAAACAGTTTGGAGTGCAGGTGCAGAGTATTTTTTATCGAGAAACGTATCTCTTATGGGCAGCTATGACAACCGTTTTGGTGGCGGTGGTGGGCTTTCGGTAAGATTTTAATTATTAAAAAGTTGAAGGTATGATGTTTTTATGGATTATTGTAATAGGAGTGATTGTCTTGGGAATTCTTCTATATTCAAGTAAAAACGGAAGTAAAATCCTCAAGAGAGAAAGTCCGGAAGAGATTTTGGACAGGCGGTATGCCAATGGTGAAATCACCAAGGAAGAATATGAAGAAAGTAAACGAGTTATTAATTCAAAAAATAAAAGATGAAATATTATTTTAATAAAACAGTCAATGGAACTTTTGAAGATGTTATCGATAAAGTTACGCAAAGATTGAAAGAAGAAGGATTTGGAATATTAACGGAAATTGATGTGACAGAAACCCTAAAGAAAAAACTAGACGTAGACTTTAAAAAGTATAGAATACTAGGGGCTTGCAATCCTCCCTATGCTCATAAAGCTTTGCAGGCAGAAGACAAAATCGGAACAATGTTGCCCTGCAATGTCATAGTTCAGGAAATAAAAGCGGGAACCATTGAAGTGGCAGCCGTAAACCCAATGGCATCGATGCAGGCAGTGGAGAATGAGAAGTTGAATGAGGTAGCCAATGAAATAACGGCAATGCTTGAAAACGTTATTGAAAAACTTTGATGTAGGATGAATGTTAGTAATCACATATAATGCAAAGTAAAAAAATATAATAAATGTTAGCACTAAGTCCAGGTATATTAATTATCCCAATATTTTCACTTGTGATAGTAGGTATTCTATATATCTATTTTTATACGAAAGTTACTGATAAGTCAAACTACAAACGGATGATTTTAACCATAGCTTTAATAGGTTTTGTATTAAACCTTATTTGGGAATTGGCTCACGGACCATTATATAAAGACTTTAAATATGATTTAAGCCACATCTCATTGTGTGTTCTTTCTTCAATAACTGATATGTTGACACTTTTGTTACTCTTCTTTGTTTTTAGCCTAGTATTCAAAAATGTGTATTGGATTAAACAACTTAGTTTTTTTAACACCCTATTGTTAATGCTGGTGGGAGGAATAAGCGCAACTTTTGTAGAAATCTGGCACATTAACAGAGGTGATTGGTTGTATTCAGAATCTATGCCCTTAACACCAATATTAAAGGCAGGAGTTTCACCGGTTCTTCAATTCACAATATTACCATTAGTCATTTTTATAATAAGTAAGAATTTAATATTAAAAACAGGAAAATAAATCAAGTAAAACAATTAAAAACAATAAAGAAGATGAAACAATTAAAATTAACATTAGGTATAGTTGCGATAGCTTTTATAACCTTAACGGCAGTGTCTTGTAAAGAGAACAAAAATGAACACAACAATGCCGATGGTCACCACGATACCGATAAAACGGAGCACAATGAAATGATGGGCAATGATGAGATGGGCAATTCAGATAAAATGATGTCAAACAACAATCAGGATGCCAAAGCAGAAGTTATCATTAAAGATTATTTTGAATTGAAAAATGCCTTGGTTTCCGATGATACAAAAAAGGCAGCCGAAGCAGGAAAAACCTTGGTCGCTTCTTTAAAAGCTTTTGACAGCAGTAAATATACGGCTGAACAACAAAGTGAATTGAACGACATTTTTGAGGATGCCATTGAGCACGCCGAACACATTGCCGAAAGTGCTATGGACCATCAACGGGAACATTTCAAAATATTGAGCAAGGATATTACCGATATGATTGCCATAACAGGAACTGAAAACACCTTATACCAACAGTTTTGCCCAATGTATGACGGTGGAAGTGCGTGGTTGAGTATGAGTGAAGATATCAAAAACCCATATTACGGAAGTAAAATGTTAAGCTGTGGTAAGGTGCAAAAAGAAATCAATTAGATGAAAATTGTAAAAATCATAGCAGTGGTTTTATTGGTGGCGTTTATGGGCATACAGTTTGTTCCCACGGAGCGTAACCAAAGCGATGTCGTTCCAAAAACTGATTTTATGTTGGTCAACTCTGTGCCAGACCACATCAAGAGCAAGTTGCAAACTTCCTGCTATGATTGCCACAGTAACAATACTCAATATCCTTGGTACAATAAAGTACAACCCATTGCTTGGTTTTTGGAAGACCATATCAAAGAAGGAAAAGCAGAATTGAATTTCAATGAGTGGGATTCGTTATCAAACAGAAGAAAAAAGAGCAAGTTAAGATCCATAATCAAACAGATTGAAAATGACGAAATGCCTTTGGATTCTTATACTTTGATTCACAGAGAGGCAAGTTTTTCAGAAGCCGAAAAACAGGAACTAATCCAATGGGTAGAACGATTAAAAGATAGTATATAAACAATAATAATTAAAAATAAGAAAATGAAAAATTTAAAAATGAGTATAGCAGCAATGCTATTGTTAACCCTTTCTTTCACCAACGCACAGGAAAAAGAAAAAATGAACCACGATCACTCAACTATGAAAATGGACCATAGTAAAATGATGAGTATGAACAATGATGCAAAAGCAGAAGCAATATTAAACGATTACTTCAACTTAAAAGATGCTTTAGTAGCAGATGACACCAAAAAGGCAGCCCAGGAAGGCTCTAAATTGGCTGCCTCACTAAAAGCATTTGATGCTTCAAAATATACAGCAGAAGAACAAAAAGAATTAGCTGATATTATTGAAGATGCCACTGAGCACGCCGAACATATTGCAAAAAGTGAAATGAGTCATCAAAGAGAGCATTTTAAAACCTTAAGTAAGGATATTTCAGATTTGATAGCAATTACAGGTACAAAAAGCACTCTGTACGAGCAGTTTTGCCCAATGTATGATGGTGGTAGTTCTTGGTTGAGTACAAGTGATCAAGTGAGAAACCCATATTATGGCAGTAAGATGCTCAAGTGTGGAAAAGTAAAAAAGACTATTAATTAGATAATCCCTTCTTTAAGATTAGGAATCGTTCTGGTTTATTAGTTAACAGAATGGTTCCTGTCTTAAGGAAATATTAATAGTCATTAAGTCCTGTCACGGGAAGGAAAAAATATTGATGGTTAGTGGTTAATTCCTTCCCTTGTCAGGCACAAAATAAGGTATTTCCCTAATTAATAGCAGCCGATAGGGAAAGAGGTAGAAGATTTGAAAGATTGGTAAAAAGAACCTCTTTCCTTAAAGGTATTAAAAATTGAAAAAGAAAAGGATAGAAAAAAGTACTTGACTATGAGAGGAAAACCTATTTTTTGATTGATGGTAGAGTTAACTCTCATTTCCAAGTATATATTAAAAAAAAGGAATTGTAATTTTAATGTTTTTGGAAAAGAAAAATATATAAAAAAGACTAAATACAGCTATAATTTCAAAGATGAAAAGCAAAACATATATACCAGCTCTAGGATATAATTGGCTAACCAATTTTTATGATTTGGCTATTAGTATCACGATGCCGGAAAAGAGGTTTAGAACTAAATTAATTGACCATGTTAACCCATTAGAAGGAGAAAAGATACTTGAATTTGGTTTTGGAACAGGTGAGAATTTAATTTTAGGTGTAAACCGAAACTCCAATGTACAATTTAAAGGGTTAGATATTGACCCTAAAGTAAAACGGATTGCAGAGAAGAAATTTAAAGCGAATAGTATCGATGTTAGGTTAGATATATATAACGGAGGCAAGTTTCCATATCAAAATAATGCATTTGATAAAGTTTTTAGTTCACTTGTATTTCATCAGCTCGATGCAAAAACTAAAGAATCTTCGTTGAATGAGATACACAGGATACTTAAACCGAATGGAGTGTTAATCATTGGTGACTGGGGAAAGCCTAGATCCAAAATGATGAGAATTATGTTCTATTTCGTCCAAATCCTTGATGGTTTTGCTACCACAAAAGATAACGTGGATGGTAAATTGCCTACATATGTGGAAAAATCAGGATTTATGGACGTAGTGGAAACAGGTTATATAAATACTAAAATTGGAACGTATTGTTATTATAAAGGTATGAAAAGAAGTTGATAATATAGGACTATTAGTTAATGTCTATGATTATTTAAATAAAATCAATAATAATGAAAGATTGTTGCAAAGGTGGTTGCATACATACAACTGAAAAATCGGTTGTTAAAAAATTGATTAATTACCTAGTTTATACGATACTTACCCTAATAGTTGGTGGTGCGTTGACACTTCAATTATTCAGTTAAGAGAATAAATTAAAATGGCTCAAGAAAACAAAATAGAAAAATCTGAAAGTACGGGGTTTTACAAACAACTTTTTAAAAAAGTACTACTTACTGCAAGTGTGGTTATTGCACTATCGTTAAGCTATACTTTATGGACAGATTTGGATTCTGATAGCCATTTGTTAGAGTTGTTAATTATTGGTATGGCCTTGATAAAAACGATTTTTATAGTCAGGCTCACATTTATTCAGTTAAGTAAAATAATAGGCGAAAGTCATCAGCTTACGCACGTTCTTACATTATTTGCAGTATTAATTATTTTGATTGTCCTTTCGTTTTCAGCCGATTACCAAGCATTATATACTTTAAGTTCGGAAAACTTTAAATCCACTATATCACTCGATAGCTCCTTTATACCACAATTTTTCGAGTTTATATATTTCAGCTTAATTACTTTTTCATCGGTTGGGTTTGGTGATGTAGTACCACTAACTATTTCGGGTAAACTTTTAGTGATGATGGAAGTTTTCTTAAGCTTTTTAGTTCTCGTATTTGGTATAGCCAACATAAATAGAATACACGTCAATAAATAAACATTATAAAACTAAAATTATGAAAACACTAAAACTAACAACAATCCTAATGCTATTTATGTTTGCCACTGGCCAAATGTTCGGCCAAAATGTAAATGCAGAGACAGAAAAGGTTGCTGTTCTTAAAGTAATGAAAACCTATAAGGATGCCCTGCAAAACTTAACCACCGAAGGTACGTTCAAATTGTTTACCAAAGATTCTGAAGTATTTGAATCTGGAGGGGTCGAGGGTTCCTATGCGAATTACATAGAACATCATTTAGGACCTGAATTGGGGCATTTCAAAAAATTTGAATTTTCAGATTATGAGATTGATGTAAAGGTAGATACGCCTTATGCTTTTACCACCGAAACTTATATTTATACTATTGTTCTTAAAGCAGATGAAAAAGGCAATACAAGAACAATAAAGAAAAAAGGAGTGGCAACATCTATCTTAAAGAAAGTGGATGGTGATTGGAAAATTATCAAAACGCATTCATCTTCTAGAAATATAAAATAATACAGAATGAGACAATATTTTTCTTTTGGCCTTTTATTGTGTGCACTTCTTTTTACAAGCTGTAAGCAAGAAATAAAAGAAACCAAAACAACTCCTGAAAGCCTAAAAACTGACACCACAACGGAGTCACCAAAAAAACCGTTGAGTCCACATACTTCAACGATGGCAATGATAGGGGATGCCCACATCCATATTGACTATTCATCACCTGGAGTAAGAGACAGGATGATTTTTGGTGGTTTATTGGCATATGACCAAGTCTGGCAAACAGGTGCGCATATGGCAACGTGGATAGAGACAGACAAGGATTTAATAATTGATGGTCAAGAACTTCCTGCTGGGAAATATGGATTCTTTACTATCCCATCAAAAAATGAATGGACAATAATTTTCAATTCCAATTGGGACCAACACGGAAAAGATGAGTACGATGAAAAAGATGATGTAATACGATTTAAAGTGACACCAATTATTACAGATGAAATTACGGAGCATTTAGAATATAAAGTAAATAAGTTAAGTGAAACAGAAGGTACTATTTCTCTTGCTTGGGAAAAGGTAACGATTAGCTTTCCTTTCAAATTAAACCAATAAGATGGTCAATAGACATACAGCATTAAAAATAAGAAAAGCGCATCGTTATTTGGGCCTCTTTTTAGGTATTCAATTCCTAATGTGGACGATTAGCGGAATGTACTTTAGTTGGACAAACATTGATGACATTCACGGCGACCAATTCCGTAATATGGACTATGTGCCAAAAGCATTTGACAACCTTATTAGCCCTTCACTTATTAAAAATAATGAAGACATTCGTGATATCGAAATTAGGGATATCAATAACGAGCCGTATTATTGGATAAACAATCAACAATTATATAATGCGAGAACTGGAGAAGCAAAAAAGACAATTTCTGAAGAAGAAGCCTTGTACATAGCCAAAAACCAGATGAAGGAGAATTTAAAAGTTTCCAATATCCAAAAGATAAACGAAGTGGGTGACCATCACGAATATCGTGAAAAATTATTGCCTGCCTATGTGATATCGTATGATACCGATGAGGCTCTAAAGGCCTACGTTTCAGTAACCGATGCAAAATTTCAAACTGTAAGGCACAGGGCGTGGCGTTGGTTCGATTTTTTGTGGATGACACATACAATGGACTATGAAGGGCGAGATAATTTTAATACCACCGTTTTAAGGGCATTTTCGTTATTGGGTTTAATAACAGTATTAAGTGGATTTTTACTTTGGTATACATCATCACCAACGATTAGAAAAATAAGTAAAAAGAAAAAAAGTGAGTGAGAGTAGAAGAAAAAAACGAAAAAATGAAAGGAATAAGCATCGAACTAAGAGTGATATTTCCCGAAAAGATAAACTTATAGGGATACTAGCCATTATTATCATATTTATAGTTGCTGTTATTACCGCATATTATTATTCCCTTTCAAAAGCTGGGTTAAAGTTGTTTTAAAAAAATGAGTTCTATAATTCACATAAAAAATATGGTCTGCCCAAGATGTATATTGGCAGTTTCCCAAATTTTGGAAGAATTGAACATTACATACAATACCATTAAGCTAGGCGAAGTGAAGTTGGTTTCAATACTCAATGAATCTGAAAAAGAATCGTTGTCAAAAAAGCTTCAAAGTTCAGGATTTAGTTTGATTGACGACCGTAAAAGTCAACTTATTGAACAAATGAAAAATTTAGTGGTGGATAAAATCCATCATTCTTCCGAAGATTTGGACGTTAAATGGGCAGATTATATAAGCGAAAATATTCATCTTGATTATAAATATTTAAGCTCACTGTTTTCTTCGGTTGAAAGTATCACCTTTGAGCAATACATTATTAACCAAAAAATTGAACGCATAAAAGAACTTTTAGTTTACGACGAATTAACTTTGAGTGAAATAGCCTTTAAAATGAATTATAGTAGTGTGGCCTATTTAAGCAATCAGTTTAAAAAAACAACTGGGATGACGCCTTCACAGTTTAAAAAGGCAATTGACAAAAACCGTAAATTTTTGGATGGGATTTAAAGTGTTTTCTCTGCTATTAATTGGGATAACTTAAAATCAAAATTATATATCAATATATTTAAAAGCCGAATAAAGGCATTAAAATGAGATTAGACAGAAAGAAACATTGGGAATCAGTTTACGAAACTAAAAATCCAGACCAAGTGAGTTGGACGCAAGAAACACCAAAAACTTCGCTGGAGTTTATTCATTCATTTGGGCTAAATAAAAGCGCAAAAATCATCGATGTTGGAGGTGGCGACAGTAAACTTGTTGACCATTTACTTGAAGAAGGATTTAATAACATTACTGTACTAGACATTTCAGAAAGAGCAATTGCTAAAGCAAAAAACAGGCTTGGAAAGAAAGCAAACAAAGTTAATTGGATTGTAAGCGACATTACCGAATTTGAGCCTCATTCGTCTTTTGATGTTTGGCACGACAGGGCAACTTTTCATTTTCTTACTACGGATCAACAGATAAAAAAATATATTAAAATAGCGACAAAATGTGTAAGTGGTTATTTAGTAATAGGAACCTTTTCGTCAAACGGGCCAAAAAAATGTAGCGGACTTGAAATAAAGCAATACGACGAAGATGAATTAACTATGGAAATGAAAAATGGATTTGATAAAATACAGTGTGTAACGGAAGACCACTTAACACCATTCAACACCACACAAAATTTCTTGTTCTGTAGTTTTAAAAAACAATTGTAACGATATAAGCCAGCAACACATTTAGTTTTCGTCAATAGTAATCCCCTTTAAAAACGTTAAAGAGCTAAAATTTTCCCAACGCTTGAGATTTATGTATTTAAGTATTTGCTTAAATACGTAATTAATTATATATTTGTCCGACAAAGTAATTAATATAGACTTATGAAATTAGAAATAACCTGTACAAGGGCGGAAGCCAACCATAAGCAGTTACAAAACTGTATGGAGACATTGGATAAAATGGAAGGAAGTTTTCAAAAAATGACAAAACTTTTGTCAATTGCCGGAAGCGATGTAAGATTGAAAATTCTTTATTTACTCAATTTAGAAAACGAACTATGTCCTTGTGATTTAGCAGATATTCTAAAAATGAGTGTGCCTGCAATCTCACAGCAAATACGTAAAATCAAAGATGCAGGAATAATCAATTCAAGGCGAGATGGTCAAACGCTTTACTATTCATTAAATAGGGATGAAACGGAGATATTCAATAGCATTTTTAAATCTATAGAATTAATTAGAAAAACAGCATAATTTATAAAGAAATGAAAACAGAAAAAACTTCAAAAAATGCAGCATATACAGGTTTGTTTGCTGCTGTAGCAGCATCATCTTGTTGTATACCACCAGTAATTGCTTTAATTGCTGGAGTTGGCGGAAGTGCATCTGCTTTATCTTGGATGGAACCTTTTAGACCCTATTTAATTGGTTTAGCCATAGTAGCAATTGGCTATGCGTGGTATAATTATTTAAAACCAAAAAAAGCAGAGGATTGTTGTGAGGTAGATGCAAAACCGAAATGGTATCAAACCAAAGGCTTTTTAATAGGCATTACTTTGTTTGCAGCCATTTCTATTAGCTTTCCTTATTATGCTCATATCTTTTATCCAAATAATAAAAAAGAAATCGTAATTATAAATCAATCAGATATTCAAACCGTAAACTTTAATGTTCAAGGGATGACTTGTGCTGGTTGTGAAGAAAGCATAAAACACGCTGTTAATGAATTGGAGGGGATTGTTAATGTAAATGCTTCATATGAAAAGGCTAGCGCAGAAGTGGAATTTGACAATACAAAAACCACTAAAGAACAAATTGAAAAGGCTATAAACTCTACTGGCTACAAAGTAATAAATAAAGTAAAAGATGAGTAATAAAACAATAAATCTAAACATTGAAGGAATGACCTGTAGTGGGTGTTCATCCCATATCGAAAAAGATATGAATAAGACGAACGGTATTGTAAGTAGTACTGTAAATCACGAAACAGGAGAAGGTAAATTTGTTTTTGATACAAATATAATAAGCAAACAAGATGTTATTAATGCGGTTAATAATGTAGGTAATTATTCTGTTGTTGAAGGTATTGAAAAGGAATCTACTCTTGTTTCAAATTTTGAGAGTACTACTATTAAAGATAGTTCAAGCGATAAAAGCGATTACGATTTAATTATCATAGGTGGTGGTTCTGCTGCATTTTCAGCAGCGATAAAAGCTGAAAGTTTAGGGCTTACGACACTAATGGTAAATGGTGGATTAGATTTTGGAGGTACGTGTGTCAATGTTGGTTGTGTACCTTCTAAAAATTTGATTAGAGCTGCCGAAACTGTCTATCACGCTACACATTCTAATTTTAAAGGTATTAAACCTAAAGGAGTTGATATAGATTTTAAGCAAGTAATCAAGGACAAAAAAGCATTGGTTGCAGCATTGCAAAAGCAAAAGTATATGGATGTTGTAAGTGATTTCAAAAACTTAACAATGCATAAAGGTTGGGCAGAGTTTATAGATAATAAAACCATTCTTATAGATGGAAAAGATAAATACACTGCAACTAACATTGTTATAGCAACAGGAGCAACAACCAAGATTCCAAACATTGAAGGCTTAAATGAAGTAGGCTACTTAACCAATGTTTCTTTATTTGATTTAGAAGAAAAACCTGAAAGCTTAACCATTATGGGAGCTGGATATATTGGATTAGAAATAGCACAAGCTTATAGCCGATTGGGTGTAAAAGTGCATATTATAGAATTTACAGATAGACCATTACGTAGTCAAACTAGTGATATTACTGATGTTTTAGTAGAGCAAATGAAAAGTGAAGGTATTGAGATTTTACCAAATTTCAGAGCCTTTAAATTCGAAAAACGAGGTAATGAGACTATCATTCATTGCAACTGTCCTGATGGTTCGACAACTCAAATCATCGAGAAAGGACATATTGTTGTAGCCACCGGAACAAAGCCCAATACCACCAAATTAGGTCTTGAAAATAGTGATATTAATTTAACAAAAAGTGGACACATTCTTGTTAATGAAAGAATGGAAACCAATGTTTCTAATATATATGCCGCAGGAGATGTAACAAACACACCGCCATTTGTCTATACAGCTGCCACTGAAGGCAATACAGCAGTAAATAATGCCTTTTCATTATCAAAAAACAACATTGATTACACATCGTTACCTTGGGTAGTATTTACAGACCCTCAAATTGCGGGAGCAGGAATGGATGAAGTAGAAGCCGAAAAATTAGGTATCCCTTTTGAAGTATCTAAATTAGATTTAATTCACGTTCCAAGAGCATTGGCAGCTCAAGATACCAGAGGGTTTATAAAATTAATACGCAATACGGAAACTGATAAATTAATAGGTGCAAGAGTAATAGCGCCTGAAGGTGGTGAACTTATTCAACAATTAAGTATGGCTATTAAGTTTGGTATAACAGTAAAAGATTTGGCTGAAAGTTTTTATCCATACTTGACACTAGGAGAAGGTATCAAATTGGCAGCTATTACATTTGGTAAAGATGTTTCAAAATTGAGTTGTTGTGCGAGTTAAAATTTTTGATATGAAAAAAGAACCACAAAAATTACCATCTGACTTGATTTCAGATATTAAAACCAGACTTAAAACATTAAGTGGCCAGATAAATGGCATTGTAAAAATGCTTGATGAAGGAAAAGACCCTGAACAAATAAATATTCAATTCAAATCCATTGACAAAGGTATCCAAAACGCACATTACCTGCTGTTGGATGAAGTATACCGTAAGGCACTTGCCATTGGAATTGTAAAGGCAGTTGACTCTTGCCCTGGAAACTGCGGCAATGAAGATAAAATTGAATATTTAAAAAGTGAATTTCCAAACTTGGAATTGTCTGATTTGACTGATAAATTGAAAGAAATCCAAACCATAGAAAACAGGTTAAAAGACTACAACGAAAAAAAAGACTAAAAAAAATTAGGTTACCCCCTACCTTCCGTTCTCATCTTTGTGGTATTAATAATTTAAACTTCAAATAAGATGAAACGACAAATCGAAATTTTTACGGCAGGATGTCCAGTATGCGAGCCTGTGGTACAATTGGTAAAAGAGACAGCAGGAAAAGACTGCGAAATTATACTTCATAACTTATCCGAGCAATGCGAAAGTAAAATCTGTATTTCAAAAATGAAGGAATATGGAGTTAAAAGAGTTCCTGCAATTGCTGTTAATGGAAAACTATTAGACTGCTGTACAAACATCGCAATAACAAAAGATGATTTGACCAATGCAGGAATAGGAAGCTGTTAGAGATGGGAATAGTTCAATTTAACAAAAAAGCATCTATGGGGACTGCTGTATTTTCAGCAGTTTCCCTAAAGCTTTGCTGTTGGGGACCACTATTGCTGACAGGTGTCGCAGGTATTAGTGGTAGCTCAGTGTATTTCTCTTGGCTCATTGCCTTAAAACCTTATTTGTTGGCAATTGCTTTCTTGTCATTGGGCTTTGCTTTTTATCAAGTTTACAAAAAGAAGAAGGCTTATTGTGGCAACTGTGAAACTGATAAACCATCATTTTTTAAATCAAAATTCTATGTGTGGTTGGTTGCATTGTTTGTGGTCATAATGACATTGGTTTCGTATTATCCTCAATTGTTTCACAAATCAATAGGAAACGATGCTGTAATTGTAAACCAAACAGATATTCAATCTATAAAGCTTTCTATTGAAGGGATGGTATGTACTGGTTGCTGTCTCTTATACACATCTCCGAGCCCACGAGACAGGCAGAAATCTCG
>OJIO01000553.1_pt1 | contig 23123 bp, 16 predicted proteins | sample 1595621 | NCBI WGS metagenome assembly OJIO01 (sample SAMN05416776, study PRJEB24817) | seawater metagenome | isolation source: Sea water | place: Canada:Atlantic | collected 2013-07
CTCGCCTATGCGATGCATAGCCTACGTTTTTTGCCTTGAAGAATGAATAAATATCCGCACATAAAAACGTACTTTATTAATGCATCATTCCTAAGCTTTTCTGCCATGGTCATCTATCGAAATCTACAGACCTCGATATTAAGAACTATCCAAATTTGGATGTCTAAAATACCCTAAGAATATGCCGTCATCTCATGCTCCCCAATATCTAAGCCTTTCTCCTCTTCTTCGGAAGAAACTCTTAATCCCATTGTTAATTTGATAATATAGAACAATCCAAAAGATAATGCGAAAGTAAATACACCACAAGCCGCAACACCAATAAGCTGAGCAGATAGTGTCCCCACACCATCGTCAAGTGTTCCAAAAAGGGCAACAGCTAATGTTCCCCAGATCCCACACACTAGATGTACAGATGTTGCACCTACAGGATCATCTATTTTCATTTTGTCAAAAAAGGTAACTGCTAGTGGAATCAAAATTCCTGCAATCAACCCTACACCTACAGAACCATTTATAGATATTACATCTGCCCCTGCAGTAATACCTACTAATCCCCCTAAAATACCATTCATAACCATTGATATATCATGCGTCTTAAACATGATAAAACTAGTCAATGCAGCACCAATCGCTCCTGCCGCAGCCGCGAGTGAAGTGGTGACGAAAACTTTTGAAACCCCAGCAGGGTCTGCGCTCAAAACTGATCCTCCGTTGAATCCATACCAACCAAACCATAGAAGAAATACTCCCAAAGCGGCCAATGGCATGTTGTGTCCTCGGATAGCCCGCATACCTTTTTTGGTATACTTTCCTTTTCTAGGTCCAAGTACAATAATACCTGCCAATGCAGCCCACCCTCCAACAGAATGCACCAATGTAGATCCCGCGAAATCATAAAACCCTAGAGCATCTAACCAACCAGCTCCCCACTTCCAGAATCCTACCATAGGGTATATCAGAGATACAAAAATCAAAGCAAAAACTAAAAATGATTCTAGTTTGATCCGCTCCGCAACCGCACCAGATACTATCGTAGCACCAGTCGCAGCAAACATAGCTTGAAATATAAAATCTGTCCAATATGTATAGTCACCGTAAGCAGCAGTCAGATCGGCAACTCCTGGATTAAGCATTAATTTCGGTAAATTAAAATAGCCTCCTGCGTTTTCTCCCGGATACATCAAATTGAATCCTATAAACCAGTAAGTAAGTAACCCTATGGCTATAATCATCATGTTTTTATAAAGGATATTGACTACATTTTTCTTTCTTACAAATCCAGACTCTAGCGCTGAGAATCCAAGGTGCATAATAAAAACCAATGCCGCCGCTATCAATATCCATAGATTACTGGTAGTAAATTCTGCATTTGTGATCGCAGTAGAAAGTGATTCTAAAGTTGGTTTTGCCTCTGCATAATCAAATAATAGGAACTTCATAAATTCTAAATCTTTTCTGTTTTCAAGAGGTTTGATATCGAGGTTAAATGGAAGTAATTAGTAGTTGCTTCAATCCTCGATATCAATACTAGGTTATGTTTGAAATTATAATTCTCACTTTCTAGCTTGACCCTTGACCGAGCATTAGTTTCAGGAGTCTTTTACCTTCCTATTCAATGCCCAAAGTTTGTAATGTGTAATTCAAAAAACTTTACTAGCCTCTTACTAGTAATTGATAATTGGTCTATTCTTTAGAGTGCATCTTCGGATGACTCCCCTGTTCTTATTCTAAGAAATTGTTCTACATCAGTGACGATAATTTTTCCATCGCCAATTTTACCTGTTTGAGCATTTTCTATTATTGTTTTTGCCACTTTCTCTGCGTCTGCATCTTTGACTACGATGCTCAATTTTGTTCTAGGTAGATAACCCGCGTCATACACAACGCCTCTATATTTAATCTCATCACTTTTTTCCATCCCATGGCCCTTGACCTCCGAATACGAAAAAAATCTAATTCCTATTCCTTCTAATGCTTCCACTACATCCTCATATTTGATGGTTCTTATTATGGCTTCTACTTTTTTCATTAGCTTTGTTGTATGAGTTAATTTCTATGATGATGTCATAAATCTAACTCTCCCTAAACTAAATATTTCTGATTCTACAGATACTATTCATGTCTCTAAAGCACCAATAAGATTCGTATTTAACTGATTAATAATTAATTGCACAAAAAAATGTACACGTGCCTATAGCTAAGTCAGAAAGCCTCTTTTTATTAATTCAATCATTGAGTAAGTCCGAAAAACGCTCATTTAAGCTCTATGTGGGTAGAAACCAGGATGGAAAAGACTCGTTGTACATTAAGTTGTTTGATCTATTAGACAAAGCTTCAGGGTTAGATGATTTACTATTAAAAAAGAAATTGGGAGAACTAAGTAACCCTGCCTACTCAAATCTAAAGAAGCATTTGTTTGAGCAATTGATGATCGTACTCAGATTACTGAGTAAGGAGAAGAAAGAAAACTTCAAGATCAGAGAATACATTGATTTTTCCTACATTTTATATGGTAAAGGATTACACTGGCAGGCGTTGGAAGTACTTGAGAAAGCAAAACGACTCTCTCAAAAGCACTTTAATGATTTCTCTCTACTAACAATAATAGAACTAGAAAAGCTTATCCAATCTAGACACATAACTAGAATTAAAGGTGATTCAATTGATGAACTGATTGATCAATCTGAATATCTCATCACAAGGGTAAGCGATCGAATCACTCTCAGTAATATAAGACTGAAATTACACAAACAATATGTAGAAAAAGGCCACATTGAGTCTCGAGAAAAAGAAGTAGAATTGATGGATAACTTCTCTGCCAGCATGAAAAAGATAAATGCATCGAAGCTGGAAGGAATCGAAGAAATCTATTATTATCAATCGTACGTTTGGTTCTACTATATCTTAGATCAGTTCGAAGAATGTATGAAGTGGTCAATCAAATGGGTCAATGCCTTCAAAGAATCAGAAGAACTACAAAGACGTGATGTGGATCTATATATGAGAGGGTATCACTACGTCCTAACATCTGCCTATAATGTCAAAGATGTGCTCACTTATGAGGAATACTTAATCGAACTTGAGCAATATAGACATGCGAATTACGGAAAACTCAATCACAATTCACAGATCGTCTCCTTCCAATATGTACACAATGGTAGGATGAACCTACACTTTCTAAAAGGTACATTCCAAGAAGGTCTTAAAAATATCCCCAGTACAATTCAACGTGTCAAAAGATATGCTAATAAACTTGATTACCATAAAGTGATGGTGATCTACTACAAAGTAGCTTGGATGTATATCGGTGCCAGTGAACCTAAAAAAGCATTGGGCTATTTAGATTACATAATTGATCTTACGGATAAATCTCTCCGAGAAGATATACAGTGCTATGCTAGGATTATGAAATTAATGGCACTCTATGATATGCAGGAATACAATTTGATTGTAAAATATAGCAAAGACTTCCAGCAGTTTTATAATAAATTGAAACACCCTAATCGAGTACAACTCACCGTTTTAGAAATGTTAGGAAAACTTGCAAACACGCCCATTTTTTCTCAGAAAGATATTCTCAAGGCTTATTTCGAAAAACTAAAAATTCTAAAGGAAAACAACTTTGAAAAGAGGGCCTTTATTTATTTGGATGTTTTGCCTTGGATATTGAGTAAGGTGGAGCGGAGATCTATTGGGGAGAGCGTGAGGGGGGTTTGAATCTCTTTTTGCTTAGTGTTTTAATGGCTTTTTTTGACAAGATCTATTCCGGCTTCCAACTCATCCTTCCTTCCTCTTTCAACACCTCAAACGAAAGACCTCTTCCCTCAAGATACTTATAATATAATCTAAACAACCGTTCTCTATCATTAGGGTTTTCTCTAAAAGCACCTGGCTCCCATGGAATATCTGGATTGCAAAGCAGATAGTACTTTACATCGGTATTCCTATTAGGGAGAAAAATAGGCTTACCAAATACCTCCATAGCCCAAATGTCGATGGTTACGATATCAGTATCACAGACGATGATGGGATAGGTATTGTGAGCTTCTAACTCCTGGATGTTTTGGCATTTACCTATGATCTCTAAATCTTCGAAGCTGTATTCAGCTCCATTTTGCTGTAGATAAGTTCTAGCGAACTCTGCCACAATAGGCATCCCATAATCAGCTTTTAATCTGTTAACCAATGTTGTTTTTCCACTGGATTCTGGACCCGTTACTACTACTATCTGCTTTCCTCCGAGGATATTAGTTTTCATTGGAAAGGTAAGTGAGTTCAGTGCAGTTTTCTTTTCGGAATATTTGTTGTGCTACTCGTTGAATATCTGCACTTGTTACTTTTTGGTATGCCTCTGCTTCTTTATTGATCAATTCTGCGTCCCCTAATAGTTCAAAATATGCAAGACTCATAGATTTGTGCAAGATGTTTACCTCAGAGTATTCGAGGCTGCTTTCTATCTTGTTTTGTAGCTTCTTTAACTCACGACTATCGATAGGCTCATTGACGAGTAATTCTAGTTCTTTCCAGATAGCTGCTTTTGCTGTTTCTAGGTCTACATCTTTATTAGGTCGTCCTTCTATTATGAACATGCCAGGATCAAAAGTGCCTGAGATATATGCATCTATTTGACTAAATATCGGATTTACTTTATGTAATCTTTGGTATAGTCTTGATGATCGTCCGTTGCTCAACACATCCGATAATAAATCGTAAGCATAGTAATCCTCATGATCCCTAGCTACCATATGAAATGAAAGGTAAATCGCTGGAATAGGAGCGTTACCTTTAACAGTTTGGCTACGGAATGTACTTTGTTTTGGCTCTTGTTTTAAATTCCTCTCATACTTATGTCCTGATGGAATATCACCAAACCATTTATCTATAGAACTCTTTGCTTGTTCTGTTTTTAAATTTCCAGAGATCACTAAAATTGCATTCTGTGTAGTATAATGTTTATTGAAGAAATTCTTTACGTCTGTTAACACAGCATCTTCTATATGAGACATTTTCTTCCCTATCGTTGGCCAACTGTAGCTATGCTCTTTATAAGCTAAGCTTGAAAGATAATGCCATACATCACCATACGGTTCAGTAAGGCAAGTTTCTTTGAACTCTTCGATCACTACCTTCTTCTGTACATCTAATGCATTCTGAGAAAACACCAATTGTTTCATTCTGTCCGATTCGAGCCAAAGTGCCGTTTCCAAATTCTCGGCTGGCAGGACATTGTAGAAATTGGTCATATCCGTATTTGTGAATGCATTATTCTCTCCACCTGCATTTTGAATAGGACCGTCGAAGTCGGGAGCATTTTCTGACCCTCCGAACATCAAGTGCTCAAATAAATGGGCGAATCCTGTCATCTCCGAATCTTCGTCTCTGGAACCCACATCATATACTATATTGACAGCTACCATCGGAGAACTATCGTCTTCGTGTATGATTACTCTCAAGCCATTACTCAAGGTATATTTTTCAAATGCTATCATATATTCTTTCTGTTAATCTCCTTGCGGTCTACATTCTGAGAATCAAAGTTAATGCAATGCAGGATTCTTTTTGAGTAAATTGCCTTTTGATTAAGTGTTTGAATTATTAGTTGGATCCAGATTAATGTTCTTTATCAAGTCTGGAATTGAGTATTTATTAAAATGTGGGTTCCAATCGCCATAGATTGTTTCTTCATGTATATTAGACCGCAAGATACTTAAGAATACATTCCGACTGATATACCTACCACCCATACTTTTAAGATGAGAATTGGGCATCTGGCAATCTATAATTTCATATCCATTTTTTCTTAAAACTGTAGCCAAACTAATCAATGCAAATTTTGAAGAATTACTTACTAGACTGAACATTGATTCACCAAAAAAAACCTTGCCTAAAGATACACCATACAAACCACCTACTAGTTTTTTTCCTTCCCAGACTTCTACACTATGGGCAATTCCCATTCTATGCAGTTCGGTATATGCTTCTTTGATATCATCTGAGATCCATGTTCCTGGCTGATTGTGACGTTTTATCTTTTCGCATGCGTTTATCACACCATCAAAATCCTGATCAAAAGAAAGAGTGAATTTTTCTTGATTGAAATATGATCTCATACTTTTGGCTATCCTTATATCTTCTGTAAACAATACGAATCTAGGATTCGGATGCCACCACAGTATAGGTTCATCTGGATTGAACCAAGGGAAGTATCCATATTGATAAGCGAGAAGTAGTCGATCAATACTCAAATCACCACCAATAGCCACTACCCCTTCATCGCTAGCCAAGTCGGGGTGAGGAAAAGTGATGTCGTTAGAATTGAGTATTATCATGAAATTGTATAGCGTGTGTTACACTTAGGAATGATACATAAATAAAGTTCGCTTTTATACACAAGTATTTTATTTTTCAACAAGGCAAAAAACGTAGGCTATACATCGCATAGGCGAGGCTTTTTAACGCTGTAGAAAGATAAAATAACTAGTAGAAAATGTTACTTTATTATTGAATCATTCCTTAACAGAAAAATAGGCAATGACATTTTAGCCATTGCCTATATTTTTTAAATGCCTGTCTATTGACAATCTTTGTTTAGTATCGATTTAAATCGAACTATCTTTCCATTATTTATCAACTATAGATTCGATAGTTGCAGAAAGCCCTCTATCAACTAGAGCATCTTTGAGTGGCCTCAACTCATTCATTGGACCTGTCTTTACAATTGCTTTTCCTTTGTAATGAACGAGTAGTGATAGTTGCTCTGATTGTTCGAATGTATGAGAGCAAACATCCATGAAGCTTTGGATTACCCAATCGAAAGTGTTGAAATCATCATTATATACTATAAGTTCTGATTTTAGTCCTGTGCTTATATCTTCAAGAAGCATAATATCTTCTAACTCTTGCACATCTATGTTTAATATATCCGTTGTCATGTATTAAATTGAATTACTGGTAATAATCAACTTTGGTTTTCTAAAGTTTCCCTAATAGCCGCAAAGTTAGGCAGCTCTTGTGCATTATCCAAAACTTCTGCATACCTAATTATACCTTTTTCATCAATTACAAAGGCGCTTCTCTTAGATACACCCTTCATGTCCAACACAAAGTCCTCATATAGAGCACCATACGATCTAGATGCAGTTTTGTTAAAATCCGACAAAAGTGGAAAATTTAGCTTTTGTTCCTCCTTAAATTTCGCTAAAGAGAACAGAGAATCCACAGAAACAGCTAAAACACTGGCATTCATATTATTATAAGTACTAATATCATCTCTCATTGTGCACAGTTCTGTCGTACAAACTCCTGTAAAAGCCAACGGAAAAAACAGCAAAATTACTTTCTTTCCTTCATAATCACTCAGACTTACTTCTGATGTATCTGAAGCACGCAATGTGAAATTAGGTGCTTTATCTCCTTTTTTTATTACCATTATTATCTTGTTTTAAAGTTTTGACCTTGGTTTTTTCTTCCATCTATGAAAGCAATATTATAAACCCATAAATCAAATTTAGGTTTCATTCTACCAAATGAAAATTAAATAAACACAAATTTTAAAAAAATAATAACAATTGAAGTAGATATTTGATGATTATCTTATCACAGTTACATCACCCAATATATAATACTCATTCCTATCATATGGACAAATAAGTCGGACTTTATAAACATATACACCCAAGGTAACATCTTGGCCATTGTACTTTCCGTCCCAAGTTTCATTGATATTATCAGCGTGAAAAATAAAATTTCCATATCTGTCAAAAACACTTATTGAAATAAATTCTTCAGGATTGTTGGTGTACATTCTCCATTCATCATTGGATCCATCATTATTAGGAGAAAAAATATTAGGAAGGTGAAAGACCATATTAGTGCATTCATTATTAAATCTTACTGAGATATCTTGATTTATTTCACAGCCTGTTTCTTCATCAACTACAAGCACATTATAATCCATGGACTCTGTAATTCCCTTTATTATCGGATCTGGGCATTCTGAGCAATTTAGCCCATCGATAGGCAGCCAATCAAATGAGTAGTTTCTCTCAATATCATATTCAGGAAGAATATTCACCTCGTCATTTAAAAATATATTGTAAAAATCCTCTTCAATTTTGTAATCAATATGTGGGTGCACATAAACTGTAGCTATAGCTGTATCTGGTGTACAGGTTCTATAAGAACCAATTACTGGGTATTGCGTTGTATATTCTGGCTCAACATCAACACTTTCCATAGCTTCGATCTCGTCTTCTATAGTCCATTGAAAACCATCGGCCCTACCGCTGACAGATACGACTGCAATCTCTCCAAGACAGATCGTATCACCAATAACATCTATATCAGCTTTTTCATGGACCGTTACTAGAACACTATCCATCTGACTGCATTCATAATAGGTCATACTGAGATAAAAATATTGCGTTTCTTCAGGAGAAACGATAATAGAAGGTGCATTATCAATAACAAGCGGGATGTTTGCAGTCCACAAAGAAGTCCCAAACCCAGTAGATGTTAATACTACGGATTCACCAACGCATATATCTCCTACTTCACCAACATCTGCACTATTGGAGGGTACTACAACTACCGCAATAGAGTCTTCATAAAAACATCCAAGATCAGACTGTACAGTTACATTATATATTGCCGATTGGCCTGGGCTTACCGTATTCTCAGGACATGCCAAACAGTCCAATTCTGGATCTAACTCCCATTGCGGGTTATTCCCTCCTGAAATTCCTATCGTTGTTTCCTCTCCAAAACAAATCCCAGTTTCTACAGGTAAAAAGTCTTCGATCATAGATTCTACATCAATGGTAATACTATCGTCTTTGAAACACCCAAATTCGTTAAGGACTGTAACATAATATGTTGTCTCTTCTTCTGGACTTACATTAACTATTTCACAATTTTCATAACAATCTTGTCCCAGTATTGATGTGTTCCATTGATAATCGTAATCTTGGTTAAAATTTAAAACATCAATAACTGTCGCATTACCTAAGCAAATGATTTCATCTGACTGTAACGCTAATTCAGGGCCAGGAATAGGTATAACTACTACTTCAATCGTATCTCTAGATTCACAACCATTCGGATGAACACCTACTAGAATATAAGAAGTAGTTACCATAGGCATAGCAACAGGTGATAGACAGTCCGTGCAACTTAAAGAAGCCTCATTTTCCCAATAGAAAGTTCCGTTTGGCTGCAGATTTTCAATAGCTCCTGATATCTGTACTGCGTCTCCAATACATATCAATTTATCATCTTCTACGGTAGCAACAGTACTTGGCAATACTTCAAAACTTGCAGAAAATGATGCTTCACATCCTTTATCCGTAATGCCAATCAATGTTATTGTATGACTTTCTAAACCCAAGTATTGATGTGTGGGGTTTTGCTCTGTAGAGAATGATCCATCACCAAAATCCCATATCCAAGAGGCAAATTCTCCATAGTCCACGGTAGAGTTATTAAGAAAGGTGACATTTATATATTCACATAATTCTTCTGTTTCTATTTCAAAAATGACTTCTGGAATATCAGCCACTTCCAAAAAATCAGGAACAGAAAGTGTATCTATACAATCTCCATATTGAGCAATTAAGTTTACATTATATTGACCTGTTTGTTGGATGTCAAAAGATGGATTTTCTGCTACAGATTCATAGTTATCAATACCGGATATCTGCCATAAAAAATCTACTTCTTCAGTAGTCCCACTACTCAGATTTTCCAAAAAAATGGTCAAAGGAGGCCCACAAATAGGGTCATTTTCAATTGTAAAGTCCAAAGTGACCAAATCTAATTCAATTGGATCACCTGCGAAACTCCTTGTGCAGCCTGCACTATCGGTAATAATTAACTTGGGAGTATATCTACCAGGTTGAGTATATTCATATGATATCACATTAGTAATCACTTGTCCTTCTACGCTATCTAATATTCCATTACCAAGATCCCACACATACGAATAGTACCCATCAGAATTTGCATTAAGCGTAACACTAACTGGCAGACACGTAGAGGCAATATCAGCCTCAAAATCACCTTTGGGGCCCTCTACTTTCACATACTCTGGCAGAAATAATGTGTCAGCACAAGAAGGTGTGGATGTCGCTATTAGAGTCACATCAAATCTTCCAGGTGAAGTATATACATGACTGGGTGTATTACTTGTTGATTTACCACTATTGTCACCAAAATCCCAAATGTAGGTAAACGCATTTGTAGATTGATTTTCGAAATTAGTTAATAATGGTGGACAAGTAGCTTCTAAAGGATCGCCAATATAATCCGCTACTGGGTTAGATATATTTACGATATTATCTTTACATATAGTTTTATCGCAACCTCTAATATCAGTCATTGTAAGGCAGACAGAGTAAGCACCTTCTGCCGAATAAGTATAACTAGGGCTTTTAAGATCTGAAGTGTTTCCATCTCCAAAGTCCCAGATATAAGTAGTCGTATTTCCATTCTCTCCTGTTGGTGAAAAATTAATAGGTGCCCAAGAACAACCCAACGAATCATATGTAAAATCTGGTATAACTTCAATCGCTAGTATTGCTTGAGTAATGCTAATACTATCTATACACCCCCAATCGTCTTCGACTTTGAATTCCAAATCATACAACCCTACAGAATCAATATAAAGCGATGCATTCTGATCATTTGACACAAAACCTACAGGCTCAATGAGCCATTCCCATGAGATAATGTTGGCTAAATCAGCAGTACTCTGATCATTGAATTCAGCTATATCAGGCACACATATCACATCTGTATACTCAATAATTGCATCCAATTTATTTACTTGAATACTATCAAACAACTGAAAAGAGTCTTTGCATTCGTGAATATCTGTAATAATTAATAGTGGCCCATTTAGAATTCCTCCTTCTGTAAACGTTACAATTGGTTCTTCATTGAAAATAGAATCAATATTCGCCACATCGGATATAAATTCATAAGTAAATGCATCTTGAGAAAAATTTCCAATTTCTATTGAAAAAGGTGCACAGCCTCTGAAAGTATCCACTGCATAGGAAGCTATTGGCTCTACTATTCGTATTGTATCAAAATTTATATGATCGCAACCTGTATCAAAGCTTTTGCTGTACAAAGTTATAGGGTAATTGCCCCGATCTGGAAATGTATAATTCCCTAATATAGAATCAGTAAATGTAATACTATCGGTCTCTGACAAATACAATGTCCATAATAATGAATCCGCTCCTATACTGCGGTTTTCAATGTTTACAGTGAATGGATCTTCACAATTATACTCTACTACAAACTTTGATGCTGGTTCGAATATGGTAATATAGTCTTCAAACCTTATGGAATCAGTACATCCATTGTGACTTGCATATAGTGCCACATCATATACTCCTGGATTACCAAAAGTAAATACAGGGTTTTGTTCTATAGAATAACCATCATTTCCAAAAAACCACTCCCATCCATCTGAATATTTCGATGATAAATCTGTAAAAAAAATTGGCTCATCCACACATGATTCCAAAGGAAAAGCCACAAAGTCTACTATAGGTTTGTTACCTACTTGTATATAGTCTTCTAGATACACCGTATCGATACAGCCATATATATTCTCCACAATCAACTGAAGGTCATATCTTCCAGTATCAGGTATTGTAAAAGTAGGAGTGCTTGAGGAACTTGCATAAATCACAGGGTTCCCTATGGACCACTGATATGATGTGATAGCTACATTGGATGATATACTATCCATCAATGTGAATGTCAATGGTGCACAACCTCCAATTTCCTGTATAGGCATATTTACCTCTAAAGGTGAGATCTCAATAGGTATAGAATCCACAAAAACAATACATCCAGATATTGCTTCGAATGTCAACACAGCATAATATGAACCATATTCATTTATGGAAAAAGAAACATCATTTGAATTATAATCAGTGACTGTATCGTTCTCAATAAATTGCCAACTAATATTGCCGTTTGATTCAGACTCCGCATGTAATATTACATCTGCAGGTAAAGAACATTCATATTGATTAGTAATATCATAGGTGACCGTGGGTAATTCCAATACATCCACACAAGAAATAGTTATTGTATCAATACAAACCCCTACCGTTCTAATAAGTGATACATCAAAACAACCTGAAGAACTGTAAATATGCGTTGGATTAGATTCATTAGATGTAAAGCCATCTCCAAACATCCAAAATACTGCATCTGCATCATTGATAGAGAGATCTGTAAACTGAACTTCGCTTGCTTGACAGATCACAGATGGACTAAAGTCAAACGCAGCAGAAGAATTTGTATCTACAAAAGTATTGAGCACAAAAGTATCTCTACAATCACCAGATGCCATATATATTGTAATGTCGTAAATACCCAATTCTGTATAAGTAATTGTTGGTGGTTGCATTCCTTGATATATTTCTCCATTTCCAAAATCCCAAGTATACGATATAAAAGGATCTGCATTTTGATTGGTAAAACTAATCTCCCAAGGAAGATCGCATGATGGGACTAATTCAATTTCAACATTAGGATTAGTCAGTGCGGATGCTACTATTGCATTAGGTTTGGTCGTAGTTGTTGTACATCCTTTTTCATCTATCACGGTTAAACTAGCTGAATATGATCCTTGAATCGCATAAGTTGACCCAAATTCATCTGGAGAAGATTGCGACAACACTCCAGCCGAACCTCCTACATCCCACAACCATAAAACAATATCACCGTTTTGAGAAGAAGAATTATCAAAGAAGTTAACCAATACTGGTACACAACCTTCTAAATTGTCCATTGTGAAATCTGCAATTGGATTTGGATATACAGTGATATAATCTTCTTTACATTCCGTATCAGAATTTCCATTAACATCCGTAACGGTTAAACAAATAGTAAATGATCCAGGTTCTGTAAATAATGTTCCTGGATTTTGTTCCAATGATGTATTACCATTCACATCCCAAGCCCAATCAATTATACTTGATGCACTTGTACTTTGATCAAAAAAAGTTGTTTGTAATGTATTGCATGCACTTAGATTGGCCGAAGAAAAATCCGCATTGATTTGACAAGTCCCTTTTTGAGTCATGAAAAACATAACAATAATTGTAAGACCTGTCTTAGTCTGGAAAGTGACTTTTAGCTGGTGCATCACATTCTAAATTTATTATGTAAGTCGAAAATACATCAAACGACAAAGCTAGATTAATTAGAATTCATTTTTGTCAGGTATTTTACCTAATTTTTACTAAGGGAATACACTTAAAAATCATCACAATTGTACTATTATAATGACATGAATTTTCAATTAAGCATCTCTTTCACCAAACCAACATACTTCTCTAACCTTGTTTAATTATCAAATGGAAATTTTCTCTGAATAACTTTACAGCAATGGCTAGAAGTATTATACCAAAAAGTTTACGCAATACATTTGCACCTCCAGGGCCTATTTTCTTTCTAATCCATCCTGAAGATTTAAGTACTATGTACACTAAGATTATATTAATAATAATACCAATTTGAATATCGAGGTTATCATATTTTGATTGGAGAGAGATAATAGTAGTCATCGTACCCGCACCAGCAATCAATGGGAATGCTATTGGAACAAGTGTTCCAGAATTTGATTTAGGATCATCCCTAAAAAGTGTAATGCCTAATATCATTTCAAGGCCAAGAAAAAACAATATAATAGCTCCAGCTACAGCAAAAGATTCTACATCTACCCCAAAAAGACCAAGTATAGATTCTCCCATATAGAGGAAAATAGACATAATCAGCAAAGCAACTAAACTAGCTTTTAGAGCTTCGATTTTTATTCCTTTGTTTTTTAAATCGATAATAATCGGAATACTCCCGATAATATCAATGACTGAAAATAGTATGAGCGTTACGGATATGATGGATTTAATGTCCATAATGTACATAATTTGCAAATGAAATAATGGGACTAAGTTACTTATTCTTGATTCAAACTAGCTATTCTCAACATACTAATGAATCGCCTAATTCAACACACTAGAAATACGCTCCAAGCCCTCAATAACTCTACTCTTTGGGCATGCAAGGTTCAACCGTATATAACCATCAGCATTATCCAAAAACATATTGCCACCTTCGAGGATTACTCCCGCCTTTTGTGCAAAGAGTAAAGTCAAATCTTTAACATCTCTATTTTCAAAATATGCTTCTATGTTAATCCAAGCTAAATAAGTAGATTCGGGAATTATAAACTTTGCTTTTGGTAATCTTTTTTTAATAAAATCATCAACTTCCTCAAAATTTGAATCTATATATTTAGTTAGTGCTTCAAGCCATGGTCCACCGCTAGTATATGCAGCTTTATATGCAGCCAAACTCAACGGATTTTGAATCGGAAGATGATCAGAAAGCCATTGTTTCCTTAGTATATCATTTGGGATGATTGTATTGGCAAACATCATACCTGCAAGATTGAATGTTTTGCTTGCGGAGATACAAGTTACGATTTGATCAGAATCAGGAAAAATCTTCTGAAAAGGTGTAAATATTGCCCCATCCCTTACCAAATCACAATGAATTTCATCAGAGATTATAGTTACTCCATTTTGAAAACAAATGTTCCCCAGCTTTTGAAGCTCATCGGCTGTCCATAATCTTCCTGTAGGATTGTGTGGATTACAAAATATGAGTGTATTCAATGTTTCATCCCTCACTTTAGATTTGATGTCTTCAAAGTCCATATAAAATTGACCTTCATCCAAAATAAGTTTCGTATACACTAATTCAACATTATTAGCGTCCGCAGCATGTTTGAAGAATGCATAGGAGGGAGTCATTATCAAAGCTTTCTCTCCTTGATTACAGAGCTGTTTTATCAGGTAAAACAAAGCTGGAATTACACCCTTAGAACTTACTATATGCTTATAATTATACCGATAGTTGTGTCTTGTTTCGATCCAAGCTACGATTGATTTGAAATAGCTTTCTTCTGAAGACAATGTATATCCAAAAATTCCATGCTCCACTCGTTGTTTTATACTTTCGATTATTTCGGGTGCCGTTTGGAATTCCATATCTGCAACCCACATTTTTATCAGGTCCTGATCAGGAAGAGGAAATTCAAGATTTTCATAATTTCCAAATAGATATTCTCTAAATCCTTCAACACTTAGAGCATTAGAATTCTGTCTATCAATTATTTTATCAAAGTTGTACGTCATATTTAGCTGAGGAGGAGATTTATGAAAATATAAATGTACTAACTAAATTAAAATAAAAGCCCAATCCTAATAGGTTGAAAATCAAAGAGGGCTGTCATTTAATAAATGACAGCCCTCTTCTTAATCTATATTGATCAATAAATTATTGACAATCTAGTGCATCTAATTGAGTCTGAAAAGCTGCAACTTGTGCTGTAATAATAGCATCGTCACATCCATCATAATCAGAAATTATTGCTTCCAAGTCTTCTTTGTATGCTTCACAACTAGCTAAAGTAGAATCAGCAGCATATGTTGTTCCTAATGCTAAGTTTGCATCAGCAGCAGTTGTGAATTCTAGTAAATCACAATCATCTCCACAGCTAGTAAAACCAATAGAAAGAACAGCAAATAGTGCAAAAAATAAATTTTTCATAAATAAAAAGTTTAGTGACGTCAGCAGTTGACATCAATGTTGAATTAATAAAGTTTTTCTTAATAAAAAGTTTAAAGTGATTAATTGGTATTAAAGTGCAAAGATAACTGTCTTAAAAATTTCTCCTATTCTAATATTAGATAAAATAGTTATTTCTGCCTTAGTTATGACATTAAAAAGACCTAAAGCAGTCACCCTAGGTCTTTTATTATCAACTCTTAAAATGTGTATTTAGCACATTGCTTCTAGTGTCCCTTTTCCATACATCAATATATTATTGATTGTGGAAGCTTTGGGCGCAAATTTCACTTTTGGAAGTTTATGATAAGTCTTATAGAGTTCATCATAATTTTCTCTTAAGCAAAGATCGTTTTGTAGTGAATCTTCAATTTCTAATCTTTCAAAAATGTCGCATTCGCCGTAAATAAGTTGAATTAATTTTTCTTCAGTGTAGCTGTGCTTCATATAGAAGTTTTAGTTTGTAATAAAAACATTTCGTAGGTTAAAACACATTGGCCCAAAAGATTATTGTATAGCACTGATATAAAAATTACATGCTTAGAATTTTAATTGTACTCTTAAAAACAGCTAACTTCAAATTTTGCGTCTTAGTTTTTTAACTAAACACCCTGAGTAAATCACCATTCATCTCAGTGTTGAATATTTGAAGACCTTTACTTCCATTGGCATTAAGTCCTTCACCACCTTCTGAAAATAATGCTCCGTGAGCTGTACATAACCATGCTCCTTCTATATCACTATAAGTGATCTGAGATAATTGTTCGTGACTACAAATAAGAGTTGCTGCAAGATATTCTCCTGTAATACTTCTGGCTATTACTACTTGGTCTTCGATGATATAACTTCCAAAGTTATTCAACTCTAAAAATTTATTAAGCGTAAGATCTATCACAAAATCCAAATCCTTGATCGGATCAGCTCTATCTCGAGTACAGCTTCCTAAACAAGTTGAAGTAAGAACAAATGCTGCCCCGACTCCTAATTTTTCTATAAATTCTTTTCTATTCATTCAACACTATTTATTAGTGATAATCTATCTCAAAAATGACTCATTGATAAATATACGTACAAGACTTCAATATTGTTTTCAACTATTCATTCAAAAAAACTATTTCTAAGAATTAAAGTCTTTACAAAGACCATGTTCAATATTCTAACCGATCACTTTATCAACAATTTTGATAATATTTTCACAACTCTTATTAGATTTTGCCAACATCTTGTCAGCTTCTTTTAATGTTTTAGCAACGAATTTTTCGTCTTTAACATCTGCGCAATTAATCTTTACATTCAAATATGCTCCATGAACTGCGGCTCTACAAGCAAGAGCTCCTACACCTGCATCAGATACAGAATTAGGATTACCCTTCTGTGCCATTGTTTTTAAGAAATCATAAGATGACAAAGAAGTCCTCATTATTTCTAAAGGAATATTTATTGCATACTTGGTTGCGTCATCCATTGCTTTCAACCTAGCCTTTTTCTCAGACTCCGTTGCCTTAGGCATTCTTACAGCATCGATTATCTTGTTAAATGCCGCTGTATCTTCATCTACTAGATGTAGTAATTTATCCTTTAATGCCTGACCTGTTTCTGCCACTTCACTGAAGAAATCTAGCTTATCTTCCCATCCTCGTTTGCCAGCAGATAAATTTGAAACCATAGTCCCTAGTGAAACTCCTAGCGCACCCATATATGCCGAAATACTTCCACCTCCAGGTGCAGGACTATCCGAAGCAGTTTCATCCGCAAATCCAGTAAGTGACATATCTACTAACTTCTTAGAATCTTCTTCGAGAAGGTATTCTATGATCTTTTTCTTAGGATCGAATTGTCCCAAATCATTAAGTCCTAGCGATTTCACAGCACAATCAATTATAGCTGTATCTGAAGCACCAGTAGATAGGTTTTGCTGTGCGAGAAAGTATCTCCCAGCAGCTATCATTACCTTTTTCGGCACTAATCCTACTAACTCAGAACCAGTTACTCGCATACCTCTTCTATTCGCACTGTTCCTGCACTCTTCGAATGCCTTGTGGAGCGATGTATGATTGATATTTGTGATATTCATTGATATTTGAGCAAGTCCATATTCTTCAATGAACCACCCAATAGCTTTAACAGACTTACATTTTCCTTTTGTACGTGCTGGTTCTCCTTTTTTATCTACTACTATTTTACCAGTGATCGGGTTCCCTTCTCTTTTAACTCTTCCCTTCTCTCTGATGTCAAATGCAACAGAGTTGGCTCTTTTTACGGAAGTAGTATTAAGATTCACATTATAAGCAATCAAGAAATCCCTTGCACCTATCGCTGTAGCTCCGGCCTTAATATTGTGCTTTGCTGGACCAAAATCTGGCTTCCAATTCGGATCTGCCAATTTATCTGTGAGGCCTTCGTATTCTCCGGCACGCACTGTAGCTAAATTTTGTCTTTCTTTACTTGCGGCTGCATGCTCATATAGGTAGAATGGAATGTCCAATTCTGCACCAGCGCGTTCTCCTAGCTGTTTTGCATATTCTGCAGTTTCATCTAGTGAAATATTCGATATTGGAATAAGTGGACACACATCTGTAGCTCCCATTCTAGGATGCTCTCCTTTGTGCTTACTCATGTCTATTATTTCACTGGCTTTTTTTATTGCTTGGAATGCCGCTTCAATCACTTGTTTTGGTTCACCTACGAAGGTAACCACAGTCCTATTTGTAGCTTTCCCTGGATCGACATCTAGTAACTTTACTCCATCTACTTTTTCTATTTCGTCCGTAATCTGTTTTATGATTGACATGTCGCGACCTTCACTAAAGTTAGGTACACATTCTATAAGTTGTTTCATTTGAGTTAGTTTACTAATGTAATAATTAGGGTTGGGATCTCATTTTATGCCTCAAATGTAAGAAAGAATAGAATTTAAATTATCCCCTTCATTACTTATTTAATAATAATCTACTTCATCCCAATTATTAATTTATTCATATTGATTACATTGCCAAAACACTCTTTCTTTCAATGATAGCTTTTTACAAGAAGAGGTAATGTGTGTGGAACTTTGAGAGCTGTTAGAGAAAAATCATTAGTACATTTTGATAAAATGTATACCTTGGTGATAAACCAACATTAATGAAAATTATCTCACCCTGGCTCAAAAGAATCCCATGCAAATCAATCGTTTAGTTGTACGACTGAGTGATGAACATTCACGGTTTTATATTCATATTGATGCCAAGGCTGTCATTAATGATTTCAAAGAACAACTCGATTTACCTAATGTAGTTTTTACCAAAAAAAAGAGAACGCTGTTTATGGGGTGCCAATATATTAAACAGCAAAACCTTAACTAAAAAAGCAGCTATAACTTTCACTATAACTGCTTTTTCTTGTGAGCGATGAGATCCTAATCTTTAGTATATCATTCTAGTGTGTCACTACAATTTTTTTGTGCAGATATTCCCCCTCAACATTAAGTCTCAGTATGTAGATTCCAGCATTCAATGTTTTTGTGTCCACCATAAATTTTCCATCAGCACCATTCTTGCTTAGCATTATAGTTTGACTACCTCTGAGGTCTGTAATACTTATATTTATTTCCCTAACAAATGACTCTCCAAAGTCAATAGTTAAAATTTGGTCAACTGGGTTGGGATATACACTGACATTTGACTTCTTCCAATTATTGGTTGCCGTTAAGTCATCAACACAGGTCGTTGTGTCGACGGAACATTCAGTTGCTGGGTCAGTGACTACCAATGTGTAACATCCAACCTCCAAGCCTGCAATATCTTCATCCGAAGAGTTATAGTTATTGTCTCCTGTCCAATCATACGTATAATCTCCGTTTGTGCTGATATTAATTGAGCCCAACTGTCCAACTTTTACATGCACGATCTCATCTATAGTGATGATGATTTCATTTGGCTCTGTGATGGTATAACTTTGCTCAACACTGCAGTTTTTACTGTCGGTGGTGGTCACAGAGTAGTCTCCTGTACACAGGTTGTTATTTATTGCCATTGATGCTCCGTTATTCCATGTATATGTCAATGGACTAACTGCATTGACTACATCTGTAATACTGATACTGCCATCACATTCATCGTAACAACTTACATCGACAACTATTGACTCCACTTCCAATACTGGACAGACAAACTCAATAATGGTTGCTGAACCAGTTACAGTACATCCATTAGGGTCAGTTATGGTAACTGTATATGTATTGGGATCCAAAGCCTCGATCGTTTGAGTTGTTTCCCCATTAGACCATTCGTATTCATAGGGTGATGTTCCGCCTGATGGTGTTGCAGTTGCTGTACCATCATTGGCATCATTTCCTGATTCATCAGAACTATTGATGTTAACCGTCAATTCGTTTGGTGCTTCTATTGTATATGATCCAAGTACAGTACAGTTATTATCGTCTACTACGGTGACATTATATGTCCCAGCACACAAATCTGCAATACTTGCTTCAGTTGATCCATTATCCCACGTGTAGGTAAATGGTGATTGTCCACCCTCTACTGCAGCAATACTAATACTACCCATGCAATCACCAAAACATGGATTATGAAGAAGGGTGTTTTGTATGCTTAGCCCTTGACATTCAAATTCTACAACGTTCACTGTTTCTATGGACTCGCATCCATTTGCATCTGTGACCGTGACCGTGTATTCCGCAGGACTTAATCCTGTGATCATTTGAGTGCTATCACCATTACTCCAACTGTATGTATAGGCTTCAGTGCCTCCAGATGGACTAGCCTCAGCTGTACCATCATTTAAATCATTACCTGTCTCATTTGTGGCTTCGGCATTTGAGATAAGTTCAGTTGGCCCTGTAATTGTAAATGACCCTGATACTGAACAGTTCAAAGCATCTGTAACTGTAACTGAATATGATCCATCACATAGGCTGTCAATTGTTGATCCTGTTTCACTATTGGACCATAAATAAGTGAAAGGTGCAACTCCATTTGTTACGCCAGTAATAATTATTGAGCCATCACATACTTCAAAACATGTAGCATCCTCCTGTGTGGATATTATCGTAAGTGTTGGACACACAAATTCATTGACAATAACTGTATCATTTGCGCTGCACATATTGGTATCGACGACGATCACAGAATACATTGCTGGCGGAAGAGTGTCTATGGATTGTGTTGTTTCTCCATTGCTCCATGCATATGTGAAAGGTGGTGTGCCGCCTGTCGGTGCGCACATTGCTGTGCCATCATTAAAACCATTACCCGTCTCATCTGTGGCGGATGAGTTGGGTATTGGAAGAGGATTTACAGTTACAATAACTTCATCGGTATCTTCACAGCCATTGCCTTCGCCAACTGTTACTGTATATGTTGTAGTAGTAGTAGTTGGATCGGCAGTCGGATTGCTGATATTGGGATCATCCAACCCATCGGTAGGACTCCAACTGTAAATAGTTCCTCCTGATGCGTTCAATTGGGTATTACTTCCAGCACAGAATGCTACATCATCTCCAGCAACTGCTGTGATTTCTTCGGTGGTAAAGGATTCTTCAGTACAACCAATTGCATCTCCACTTGCCTTGTATGGGGTGATCGTTACATATATAGTTGAGGCACATGGAAAATCAATAGGATCGAAGGTGGTGACATTACCAACGTCTTCATTATTGTATAAGTCATTGCCGCCTGATGAAGTGCCAATGGTTAATTTGTAGCCAGTGGCATTAGCAACAGATAGCCATGTTAAGTCTGTGGTGATATAGACCATGGTAGATCCATCGAGTGGAGTAGTCAGGTTTGTACAGGAAGGAGGCAGTGCATCACAAGCATTGATTATTTGTGTTACATTATTACATCCTGCCATATTATCGTGAATATCTTTTGTTTTATTCGGTAAATCAAGGAAGCTACAGATACTTTGCACTTCGCATTCAGAGAGAGAATTGTTATTAAAAATTTCTAAATCTTCATCAAAAGTACTTTGTGCTTCAATAGTTGCAGGGTCTATGTTTTGAATACCAGATAAACTCGTTAAGGCATCATTTCCCACAATTAAAATTCGACCACCAATAGATGCGATATTGTCCAATCCTGACAAACTCGTTAATGCAGGATTTAATGTTATAGCAATAAATCCGCCAGTAGACGCGATATTGTCCAATCCTGCTAAGCTAGTTAATACATCATTTTGAGAAATTTGAATGGCAGTACCAACAGAGGAAAGATTGTTCAATCCTGACAAACTAGTTAATGCAGCATTCCCAGAAATACTAAGGCTACTTGAAGATGCGATATTGTCCAATCCTGCTAAGCTACTTAATACCTCATTTTGAGAAATCGCAAGGGAACCAATAATTGAAATATTTCCCAATGCTGATAAACTCGTTAAGGCATCATTTCCCCAAATTTGAATATTTTCCCCAATAGACGAGAGATTTTCCAAACCTGATAAGTTCGTTAAGGAAGCATTAGCAATAATACGAAGGCTAGCACCAACAGAGGAAATATTTTCTAATCCTGATAAGTTCGTTAAGGAAGGATTACTTCTAATATGAAGGTCTGCGCCAATAGATGAAAGATTGCTCAAAACCGATGTGCTTGTTAAGGCAGCATTACTAGCAATAAAAAGTTGTCCGCCAATAGACGAGAGATTTTCCAACCCCGACAAGTTTGTTGAAACGATATTAGAAATTGTAATATCTCCGCCTATAGAAGTAATATTGTCCAACCCTGATAAGTTGGATAGGGCAAAATTAAAATTAATAATTAAATCTCCCCCAAAAGAGGTGAGCTGTGCTAATCCGTTAAGATTTGTTATATCATCAAATATTGATTCTTCAATGAGCACATTTCCCTCTATCTCAGTACAATTCGGATAGTTGGTAGCAAAATCATCGATTTGTTGTTGAGTGCTAAAAGTCATTCCACTTGGCAAACAGGATTGAGCCAATACGAATGGAGTACTGAATAAAAATAATACGAGTATCAAATAAAATTTCTTCATAGAATAATGATTTATGTTATATAATTAACAATCCTAGTAGACAATGCAGTAAAACTTTCTACTGCACTTATCCCTATTCTAAAAATAATCATTTATCGTGTAAAAAGCAATATTCTAAGGCTAATTCTTGCTTGCCATACTCCCTTATGGCAAACTCAAATATCAGACTTCTCCAATCTCCAAATAAATCATAACTGCTTTGTAATTCGAGTCTCTTTGCACAAACTGGAAGCTCAGCAGAAATGCTGCAAGAAGCACAATTTTTTCACGTAATATTGTTTTCAAAAGCAGGATAGTGTCTATTAAATTTAATGAAAATTTATATTACAAACTATTGTTAATCAATTGATTGTAAAATTTACAGAGCAAGTTTATAATTAACAAGACTTTTTTGACTTACAGTGTTTGGATATAACACCATCTCGTCTGTCTCTTATACACATCTGACGCTGCCGACGAAGAGGATAGTG
>OJIO01000559.1_pt1 | contig 22716 bp, 18 predicted proteins | sample 1595621 | NCBI WGS metagenome assembly OJIO01 (sample SAMN05416776, study PRJEB24817) | seawater metagenome | isolation source: Sea water | place: Canada:Atlantic | collected 2013-07
GATTTCTGCCTGTCTCGTGGGCTCGGAGATGTGTATAAGAGACAGGTTCTAAACCATTTGAAACAATGAATAACCTATTAAAATATATACAATCCAGAATTTCTTTGACTCAAATCGAGATTGATTTAGTTGAAAAATGTTTTGTCTCTGAAGAAGTTCTCGCACAAACCAAACTTTTGGAAGCCGGAAGAATAGAACGTTATGTTTATTTTTTAAGTAATGGGATTGTAAAAGGGTATCAAAACATAGACGGCAAGTTAGTAACTCAACATTTAGTTTCCGAGCAGGATTTTTTTACGTCTTTAGATAGCTTTATGAGCGAAACACCTTCCTTAGATTACTACGAAACGATTACCGATTGTAAACTTTTGAAAATATCTAAGCCTGATTTCGAACTGTTACAAGAAAACACCACTTTTTGGAGTGATTTTGTTAAAACAGTTACCAATGAGCACTTAAGCGGTAAATTAGAACGGGTTAAAGATTTTCAAATTTTGACTGCAAAAGAACGTTACTTAAAGTTTATAACTCAAAGTCCAAACTTAGCTTTAAACGTTTCGGTAGATAACATCGCTTCATTTTTAGGTATGGAGCCACAATCTTTAAGTCGTATACGAAAACAAATCACTATCTAACAAATGTTATTTCTACTCATCTAAAACCTATATAAATTTGCTCAAACAAAAATATTAAAAAAATGAGCAAAGAAATTTCATTAGTAACAGGAGCAAACGGACATTTAGGAAACAATTTGGTTAGATTATTACTTTCTCACGATCATAGGGTAAGAGCAAGTGTAAGAAACATTAAAAATCAAGAACCTTTTGAAGGCTTAGATTGTGAAGTAGTACAAGCAGATATTACCAATAAAGAATCACTTCGGAAAGCGTTTAAAGGAGTTACAAACTTGTATGCCGTAGGCGCAAATTTTAGTATGTGGGCTAAAAACCCCAAGGTTGAAATTTATGATAATAATGTACAAGGAACTCAAAATGTATTTGATATCGCAAAGGAATGTGGGATTAAAAATATTGTGTATGTAAGTTCAGTAGCATCTTTAGATTTCACAAAGTTGCCAGCAAATGTTGATAATGGTTACAATAGAGATAGGAGAAACTGGTATTACAACTCCAAAAATGATTCGGATAAACTAGCCATTGAGTTAGGAGCAAAATATGGAATCAGAACTGTTTTAATTTTACCTTCTGCAATGATTGGTAGTAAAGCTTATAAATTGAGCTATTCTAATAATCTTGTGTATCAAATTTTAAATGGAGAAATTCCCGTAGATACAAATGTTACTTTAAATTGGATAGATGTAAAAGATGTTGCTTTTGGGGCATACAAAGCGATGCTAAAAGGTGAAAATGGAGAACGTTACATTCTATCGAACGAACAACATACAACGTTACAAGAAAGTGTAAAGATAGCATCCGATTTATTTCCCGAATTAAAATTAAAAACACCAAAAAAAGTACCTAGATGGTTGTTATACTCTGTGGCAGGGTTAATGGAATTTGGAAGTAAGATAACAGGAAAAGAACCTCAATTACAACGTCATTATCTAGATATGTTTTATGGATTAAAACAAGATTATGACATCAGTAAATCAAAAAATGAATTAGGATTTGATCCTAAACCTCCCAAAGATGCATTAATAAATGCTTTAGAATATCTGAAAAATGATTGGAAAAAGAAACTAACGGAATAGAACAATGCACATAAAAAATAGTAGTTAAGTGCCTTAATTTAATTCGGTGCTTTTCTACTTTTTTTCTCTAAACTAAAAATTAGTGCCTGCCAATCTACTCCTTTTCATACACTAATCCGTTGGCAGTAATTCCTCAGATTAGACCGACCAAAATTGATCCCAAAATATATCAATTTTTCCTCGGCAAATTAATTTCCCTTGCTAACGATGTTACAATGACCTTATCTTTATAATGGCTCTATCTGAGACCGGTTTTTTAAATGGCATCTCTGTTCTTTACATAGCGATCAAAGCAACCCTTTCCGCAGGAAAAGTCATTCAGAAGTATATGAATAAAGACGTTTCGGTGGAGAAAAAGAAGGGAGTAACATACTGTTTTATTTATTCCAATTCTTTTTTAATCATCATCGAATAAGTTCCAATTTACAAATCCGAACGATCCTCCCCTTCACTTGACTTACCTTTGTGATATGAAAAAAGGATAACAACCTTATTCAATTTATTTTTAAATAATTTAACCTAAAAACAAATCCATAGGAGTGTATTGACATCCTCTTGGAGTGGTTTTTAATGCCCATTACAAAGCATTTATAAAAAGATAAAAATGAAAAGACTGAGTTTAACAACATTACTAATTGCCATTTTTGCAACAGTAACTTTTAGCCAAAATCTAACACAAACAGTAAGAGGTACTATAATAGATACAGATAGTAAATTACCACTCATTGGAGCGCAAATTGTAATCCTTGGTACTGATCCATTAGTTGGTACGAATACAGATGTGGACGGTAAGTTTAGATTAGAAAACATCCCATTGGGAAGAATTGCACTGCAATTATCTTACGTTGGATTTGAAGATAAGACCATTCCAAATATTGTAGTGAACTCTGGCAAAGAGGTGGTTTTAAATTTAACTATGGAAGAATCTTTCGAAACATTGAGTGAGGTAGTGGTCATCGCAAATAAGAATAAAGGAGCCGCATTGAATGACATGTCGTTGATTAGTGCGCGTTCTGTTTCAATTGAACAGACAGAACGTTATGCGGGCTCTTTTAATGACCCTTCACGGATACTATCGAATTTTGCCGGTGTAACGAATACGCAAGATGGAAGCAATGATATTATTGTCAGAGGGAATTCCCCCAAATATATCCAATGGCGTTTGGAGGGTTTAGAAATCACAAATCCCAATCACTTTGCGGACCAAAATTCAGTAAGTGGGGGTATCAGTGCACTAAATGCAAACTTACTAGCAAGCTCTGATTTTTATACTGGAGCATTTTCACCAGAGTATGGAGATGTTTTATCTGGTGTCTATGATGTGAATATGAGAGCAGGGAATAATGAAAAATTCGAATCCACTTTTGGTTTTGGATTATTAGGTACTGACTTTACATTTGAGGGGCCTTTCAAAAAGGGATATGGTGGTTCTTTTCTTGTCAACTACAGATATTCTACAATTTCTTTGGTCAATGATATTGGATTGGCGGATATTGGCGGATTACTGAAATTTCAAGATGCTTCTTTCAAAATAGTACTGCCTACCAAAAATATAGGGACATTTTCTTTATTCGGATTGGGAGGAAAGAGTAGCTTTTTTCTAGAAGATGTAAAGCCTGATCTATGGGATACTCCCGGCGATGCAAGTTCAAGACCTGATATAATTGAAGATTATGACAAAGGATCTATCCTTGCAAACTTAGGAGTAAAACACGTAATGCCTATTAATGATAACAGTTATATTAAAACATCTCTTTCCTATTCAAGTAATAATATTGATGATGATGTATTAGAATCAAAGACTACAAAAATATACGATGAACAAGATGATTTTTTAAGAGATTCTATTCTCAGCACGAAAGTAAATTATCAAGGCAGATTAAAAAATTCAGCTTATCGTGGCGCTATAACTTATAACAACAAATTGAATGCAAAAAACAAAATTCAAATAGGTACGAAGTATTCTCTTTTCGATTATGATAATAATCAAAGTAGGCTTCAAGAAAATGGAACTACTAGATTCGCTGTAGTAGATTTTAAAGAAAACATGAGTACGGTAAGAAACTTTATTAGTTGGAAACATCGCTTAAATGAAGACATTACAATTGTGTCAGGAATTCAAAACATGAATGTTTTACTCAACAATAAAAGCACATTTGAACCAAGACTTGCTGTAAAATGGAAATTGAATAATACCAGCTCCCTTAATGCTGGATATGGCAAACACAGTACTATGGAAAGTATCCACAATTATTTCACTAAGGTCGAATTGGATGATGGTAGTGTAGTCGAACCTAATAAAGACCTAGGTTTATTAAAAGCGCATCATTTTGTTTTAGGCTATGAGAAACGTTTCACTAAGAATTTAATGATAAAAGCTGAAGTGTATTATCAAGATCTTTATGACTTACCTGTAGAAAACAGTGACACGAGCTATTACGCCACAATAAATGAAGGTATTGATTATAGATATGTTGATTTAGTCAATGAAGGGACTGGTAAAAACTATGGTATTGAGCTTACTCTGGAACGCTTTCTCGCAAATAACTACTATTTTTTACTCAATGGTTCTTTATACAATTCAAAATACAAATCATTGGAAGGTAGAGAGCGAAATACGCAATACAATGGTAACTATTTAGCCAACTTTTTGGTGGGTAAAGAATTTCAGGGCCTTGGGAAAAAGAAAAACCAATCCCTATCTCTAAATGGTAAAATATTCTATGGGGGTGGCAAGAGAATTGTTCCGTTGCTAAGAGATGGACAAGGAGGTTTGGCAGTTGATCCTGAAAACAATAATTATTGGGATTTTGAAAAGGCTTATGAAAATAAGTTGGAAGATGTTTACCAAATAACGATATCAGCTAGTTATAAATGGAATAAACCAAAATCGACCCACGAGATTTTCATGAATTTGGATAACGTTACCAATACAAAAGGAAATGTCTCCGAATATTACGATGAGAGCGAACCCAACTCAACCGGTCACCTTACTCAATTTGGCTTTTTTCCTAATTTGATGTACCGGGTTAATTTTTAGAATAAACCCTAATATTTATAATTAGCAAACGATAAAGCTTAGGTATCGATTTACAAATTAATGCATTCTTAAATCAACAAAAGTAATATGGAAAACTCAGAAAAATTTTGGGATTTAGTGTCAAATCTATTTGGGAAGTCAGAGAAAAAAATTGATGCGGCTTCGACTTCCTTCAAGACTATTGAAGCCACTAAAAATCTGCTCGACAGGAATGATGTTGTTTTGGATTACGGATGTGGGCCTGGCACATTAACTATTGAAATTGCTGAAGGTGTAAAAACGATTCATGCCATTGATATATCATCGGGAATGATAGAGGTTGCAAAAGGAAAAGCAGCTAATCGTAACATCAAGAATGTAGATTTCGAACATTCATACCTATTTGATGAGCAATTTAAAAAAGAATCTTTTGATGCGATTTTGGCTTTTAATATTCTGCATTTTATAGAAGATACACCCAAAGTTATGTCGACAATAAATGACCTGTTAAAACCTGGAGGGACATTTATTTCCGCAACTGCATGCTTGGGAGAGCGCAGGACATTTCTAAGTATGTTGATGTTTGTCTTGACTAAAATAGGTTTGGTTCCTAAGATGAATTTCTTTAAAATCTCAGAATTAGAGCATCTAATATCCTCCGGAGACTTCACAATAGAGAATAACAAGAGCTATTCGAGGATACCTGATTGTTTTATAATAGCAAAGAAAAACGTATGAATCTATTAGAAATAAAACTAGAAAACCCTATTGCATATGATGAAGTCATTCGTCTTAGATCCGTGTTGATTGCTGCAAAACGACATGATTTTTTAATTATTGATACTGGGGCACATGATTTTATATCAGTAAAAGTCATAAAATATTTCAGAGATCAATTATCGGATTTGGAGCCCTGTTTAACAAAGTTCAAAAAGATAGCTTTTATACATGCTCCACGATACCAGAGTGAAAATAGCGATCCCGATAAGTATAATTTTTTCACTTCTAAAGAGAATGCTGCAAGGTGGTTTGGAAATGGTGAAGAAATTTAAAGACATAATTAGTTCGGATTTCCAAATCAGAACGATTGCCCTCCCCTCTCCCCTTACCTTTGGGTTATGAAAAGAGTTATTCCAACCAACTCACTTTATTCTCTAACTAAAAATCAAAAAAAATGAATGACCAAAAAATGAAAGCCATTATCTCCACAAGATACGGGTCACCAAATGTCCTTCAACTCCAAGTCGTAGAAAAACCTATTCCTATGGAAAATGAAGTATTGATCAAAATACATGTTACATCTGTAACCACTGCAGGAAGCATGATGCGAACTGGTTACCCGCTGATTGGCAGACTCATTATGGGACTCAAGAAACCGAATAACCCGATACCAGGGACTGGCTTTGCCGGAGTCATCGAAGCAGTCGGTTCAAAGGTAAAATTATTCCAAGTGGCTGATGAAGTGTTTGGAGAAAACATCACCACATTTGGTACAAATGCACAATACGTTTGTGTTCCAGAAGATGGAGTGCTGACAATTAAGCCAGACCATATTCCTTTCGAAGAACTTGCTTCTGTTTGTGATGGACCATTAACCTCGATTAATTTTCTCAAAAATTTGGCAAAAATTCAACCTGGCCATAAGGTACTTATCAATGGTGCTTCCGGAGCATTGGGTACAGCAGCTGTTCAACTCGCGAAGCACTTTGGAGCAGATGTAACAGGGGTATGCAGTGGTAAAAATATAACCATGGTCACTGAACTTGGTGCTAGTAAGGTCATTGATTACACGCAAGAAGACTTCACTAAAGCCGAGGAGAAATATGATATTATTTTTGATACAGTGGGTAAAAGTTCCTTTTCGAAATGTAAAAAGGCACTTAAAAAGACGGGCATTTATCTTTCACCTGTTCTTGATTTTACGCTTCTGTTTCAGATGATGTGGACCTCAGTGCTTAATGGTAAAAAGGCAATGTTTTCAGCAACGGGAATTCAACCTGTTCCAGAGCTGCTTAAACTACTTAATGAGCTGAAGGAGTTAATTATTACTGGAAAATTAATATCAATCATCGATAAGCGCTATCCATTAGAGCAAGTTGCAGATGCACACAGATATGTCGATACAGGGCGAAAAAAGGGAAATGTTGTTATCAATGTTAGTTGAGACTAATATTTAAATCCTAATTTTTATAGTCCTTAGTGCCTCTCCAATTTTAAGTTAAACCATAAATAAAATAAAATGACTTCTACAAAAACTAAAATACCAGCAATGACTTATGCAAAATATGCTGGGCTCCTATATTTACTTATCGCAATATCTGGTGGATTTAGCATAGGGTATATGCCCTCAGTGATTGTTGTAGCGGGCGATCCTGCCACAACTACGCAAAACATGATGGATCACCTAGGGCTATTTCGGCTTGGCATTCTAGGTGATATTGTTGTTTTATTATTAGAGATTGTATTGACTGTAATCCTATATCAATTGACCAAACCCGCAAATCAAACGATTGCTATGATTGCCCTATTCTCTAGACTAGCCATGAGTATTGTAATGGGGCTCAATTTGCTTAATTATTTAATCCCTTTTCATCTTCTAAATGGTGCTGATAACTTGAGTGCATTTGAATTAGACGAGCTACAATCCTTGTCCATGGTATTTCTCGAAGCACATCAGTATGGAGTCTATATATGGGGATTATTTTTTGGACTACATTTAGTAGCACTGGGTTATTTGGTTTTCAAATCAAAATACTTTCCTAAGGTTCTAGGAGCTATGATGGGCATAGGAAGCCTTGGCTATTTATTAGAAAGTATCGGAGAAATCACTTTGACTAATAATGAAGTATTATCAACATTGATCATCGCATTTCTTGTGATTGCAACAGTTGGAGAATTGTCTTTCACTTCTTGGTTATTGATAAAAGGTATAAATATTGAAGAATGGGATAAGCAAACATAGAAAAACAAGGTTTTCAATAGAAATAACGAGAATGTAATCACTTCCTTCGGCTCACAAAAACAACTCCTTCACTTCAGCTGTCGGCACCATACATTCATTCTTTTTACCAAACCACTTATATCGATTTCTCGAAATAAAGTGATACACTAAATCTCTAAATCCTTTTGGCAATACAGATAAATAAGACAATACTTTCCAGCCACCACCAAGGATCTTCATACTCTGAAGCCCGACATCACTATATGTATAAAGTGTTCCTTTATAGGCTAAAACAACCGTTTCTTTGTCTTTCTCAGATGCTGAAAGTAAAACTTCTCCCGCTTTAGATTGCAAGGTGACATATCTAAAATCCTTTTTATGGTCTCTTTTGATCAACCATTGTACAAAACCATCGCATAAATTGCAAACACCATCAAATGCAATGATCGGATGCGTATGAGATAGCTGTAATAAGTCTGTTTTATTATAATTATTCATTTAAGGTATAACAGATACATTTATCAATTGTTTGATTCCTATGAAAACACCTCCCTCAACAAATCATCAATCTTAGATATTGTTTTCACTTCTATGGGCAGATCGTAAGAAGGCTCATCTTTATAATTATACTTAGAGACGAATATAACTTCGAATCCTAATCGTGCCGCTTCCTGCACTCGTTGGTCAACTCTGCTTACTGGCCTGATCTCTCCGGACAATCCCACTTCACCAGCAAAACAGATGTTTTTATGCACACTGATATCTTCTAATGAACTAATGAGAGCTGCTACGATAGCTAGATCTATAGATGGATCAGACACTTTTAAACCACCAGCCATGTTAAGAAACACATCGTTCTGACCAAATGCCAGTCCACATCTCTTTTCTAAAACCGCCAGTAACATAGATAATCTTCTAAGATCAAAACCTGTAGCTGATCGTTGTGGTGTCCCATATATTGCAGGGGTTACAAGTGCTTGAGTCTCTATCATCAAAGGCCTCAGCCCCTCTATGGATGCAGCAATAGCACTACCAGATAGGATTTCATTATTTTGAGAGATGAGCAATTCGGAAGGATTCTCTACTTCCCTAAGCCCAGTATGGTCCATGGCATAAATACCAATCTCATCTGTAGATCCAAATCTATTTTTGAGTGTTCTTAAAATTCGGTAAGAATAGTTTCTGTCTCCTTCAAACTGCAGAACAACATCTACAATATGTTCTAATAACTTCGGACCAGCAATAGATCCATCTTTTGTGATATGTCCTATTACAAAAATAGGAATGTTCGTTTCCTTGGCAAATCTCTGAAGTTCTCCAGTACACTCTCTTACTTGAGAAACACTCCCTGGCGTACTGTCCAAAAATGGTGATGATATCGTCTGAATAGAATCCACAATGATTACACCAGGTTCTAATTGTTTGGCAGCTTTTAGGATAGTATTAATATTCGTCTCAGCATATATATAGCTATTCCGATTTTTAATCCCTACTCTATCAGCTCTCATTTTTATTTGCTCTTCGCTCTCTTCTCCAGAAATATATAGAACTTTTTGATCGGTTCTTGTTGCAAATTGTAGTAGCAAGGTAGATTTTCCTATTCCAGGTTGCCCTCCTATAAGAATCAACGAACCTTTTACAATTCCACCTCCTAAAACCCTATTCAACTCTCCGTCAGGCGTAATGATCCTTAATCTATTTTCTGTGACAACAGAATGGAGTTCTTTAGGTCTATTTCTAATTTTAGAATCATCTTTCCAAACCGCACTTTTCTCTTCCTGCTTTGTAGGCTTCTGTAAAATCTCTTCAGTAAATGTGTTCCATTCATTGCATGAAGTACATTTCCCCAACCATTTTGCAGATTCAAATCCACAATTACCACAAAAAAAGGCCTTTCTAATTTTTGACATCAGCTATATATTGATCTTGTTTTCCAAATAACATCTAAAACCAACTATTTGAGAATAATTTCGCCACAAGATGACAATTAATGGTAGAATAGCTATCAGGTTGATTTAAAAACATTATTTTTACAGTTAGAAACATAAAAATGATAAATATTTTCTTTTCCTAGAATTATTGATTGGGGTATCTACTTATTTAATAGCCGATTAACTACCTCCCAAATACTATACTTAAAGTAAAAATATTTTAAAAAATGTGACTTTCTAAATGAGGCTCTGTCAAAATGAGGTATTTAATAAAATGAATACAATCTTAACCGAAGCTTCCAAAGGGAAGATTATTAAAACAAATGGTTTTCAAATGATTATCGGTATCTTCAAAACCCCTCATCTATTAGAATACCTGTAGTTTTGAACAAAAAATAGAAAACAGTGTTTCATTAATAGTAAAAAAAAAGATCACAAAATAGGTGACCAAATTATAAAAATTACGTCTTAGAGATGTATTCAAAAGAGAATACAAAAGAAAAAGAAAAATAAGGCTCTTTTAATCGAGAGTAAAGATTATTGTTTTCAATTGGTTTTTTGGGGTTATGCAGGGTACTCATTTATTTGGGTCCCTGTTGTTTTAAATGCAAAAAATATGCTTTCGGGCAAATTTTACATCTATCCTTGCAAATCTATTGAAGCAATTGTTAACTTGACGAATTATTAATGATTTAGCATTGTTAGTAAATAAAAATAAAGCTTCCATTGGAAGTAAAGATAATTGTTTTCAATTGGTTTTTTGGGGTTATGCAGGGCACTCATTTATTTGGGTCCCTGCTGTTTTTTTAGCCTCTTTGTAATTTCCCAATCTTCTGAAAATCACTGACACCCTTTACCCTATTAGAAAGTAACTCTTATTATGTTATCTACTCCGTAACCCTATACCAAGTCTGAGTCCTTCCTAAAAGAGCAAATCCAATAAATCCTCTCACCTTCAAAGTATTAGAATCAGTAAGCTCGATCTTGCATTTGTATTCTTTTCCAGTTTTAGGGTCCAAAATTTTACCTCCCTCCCATTCTGTATCTTAATCTTTTACAAGATTCCAAAGGATTTCCATGCCTACAATTGGTTGATCTTTTTTGATTCCCTCACATTTTCCACAATTTTTGGCTTCAGGATTGATAAGTTTTGATACTTTACCATAAATTTTACCCTTCTTTACATATATCTCAACATGAGATTTCGCTTTGCCATCTTCATCGTCTATTGTTTTCCATTTACCAACAATAGATTGAGCGTTGATCGTGAAAGTAGCGACGCTAAAAAGTAATAATGATAAACGATATTTCATATATTCTGTTTTTTGATATTTGATATTTAGATGATTTTCTTAAGTATAAACGAGTTAGAACATCATTTTGGTTACATAAGAACAAAAGAAAACGGAATTCAAATGAATATCATACCATATATGTGAATCTTTGTTCAAAATTTCATCTAGATTATAAACATATAATGAGAAAAACTTTAGAAACTTTATCATTTATACTTTTACTATCATACTCGATTCAAGGTCAAGTGGAGGTCTCGGGTATAGTTGTAAATGAAAACGGTGAAGCTCTAATTGGAGCGACTGTTCTAGAAAAAGGATCAGATGTAGGATCCGTAACAAATATCGATGGAACATTTAAATTTATATCACATGCAGACTCATTAGAAATATTCTACACCGGATTTGTTTCTAAAACAATTCCTATTCATAAAAATGGAGTTCATAAAATAATTCTAGTTCAAGCATTCAAAATTTATCGTGGCATTACACCAGTAGAAATAAACGCCCAGAACATACTTTCAGAAAAAGAAAATATTACAACACTTTCAAAGAATATCACAGAAATTACGATTCCTGGTAATATTAATGAAGTACTTAATACCGTCCCAGGATTACATATGCAATCAGGAGGATACAATACGAATAAGTTATCTATTCGTGGAATAGGAAGTACTTCACAATTCGCTACTTCGGATGTCAAGACATTTTATAATAATATTCCAATGCATAGCAGTATTGGCGAAAGTGCTATTGAGGACATAGGCTTACACATGGCAGATAGAGTAGAAGTGATAAAAGGAACTACAGGAAGCGAGTACGAAGCCGGATATGGAGGAGCAATAATCATCAAAAATAAAAATATAAGCTCTGAAGAAAAGACTGAAATATCATCCAATAATACTATTAGGAAATGGGGGTACTTTATGACTCAAAATCAAATCATAATCGGCAGAACAAATAAAATAAACTCGCACAATCTTGCAATCTACCACTCGCTCATTACTGATGATGGTTATAGAGAAAATAATCAGTTCGATAGGAATAATCTCACCCTAAATTATACATTCAACAAGAGTGGAAAACTGAAATTGACAACACTCATAAACAGAGTCGATCTTAAGGCATTTATACCTAGTTCCCTGAATCGAGATGACTATGATATCGAACCTACAAAAGCTGCATTTACATGGAATGGAGCAAAAGGAAATGAAGACTACAATCGCACACTAGCTGGTATAAATCTAGATTATGAATTCGATTTCAAGAGATCTATGTCACATACAGCATATGGTCAGTTTTTTGAGAGTTCAGAACTTAGACCATTCAATACCATAGACGAATCGAATACAACCTTCGGACTGAAAGGGAAATTCCAATATAACCGACCAGGTTACGCTGAAGTCTATACTGTGGGCTACAGAATACAGCAAGAAGACTATGATTTTGATCTTTTTGAGACGGATACAGATACTAAAGGTTCTCAATTCGCTAACGGAAACGAGCAAAGGTCTATTTATGAACTTTATGCAACTATGGACGCCGAAATAAATGAAAAATGGTCTTATAAGTTGGGTATCAATTCTCAATATGCGAATATAACCGCGGACGAAAATAAAGTACTCGGCAAAGCATTCTTACTACCTGAGGCTACATTTTCCTATAGGTCAAACAATGATAGACGGATTTACATCAGTGGAGGAAAAGGAATCAATTATTTCAACCCACAACAAGCCCTATTGCCTGATGGTACTTATAATAGTGACTTGCTACCCACGTCTGCATGGAGTATTACCATTGGGAGTAAAGGAATAGTTGCTAATAAATTACAATACAGGGGTGAAATCTATTATATGTGGGCAACTGATCTTATCACCACAGAAAGAGATGAGACAAATCAATCGATCAACACAAACGGAGGCAATGCAACTTATTCAGGGCTAGAATTAGCACTTAGATATAGCTTAATGGGTAAACTGAAAAGCAATAAAAACCTAACAATCAATCTGCAGTATAATCTTATGCAAAATAAGTATGTTGACTTTATTGATAACGAAAACGATTATTCAAAAAATACAATTCCAGGTGCACCCACCCAAACATTATCAGCAATAATATCAGGAAACCACAATGGTTGGTTCATAAATATGCGGTATCAGTTTGTAAATGATTACTACATGCGCGATGACAATTCTATAAAATCAGATGCCTATCATTTGGTTCATACCATGGCAGGATATAAGTACAAAACAGGTAAATGGCAAATTACACCACGGGTAGATTTGATTAATTTATTTGATGCAAAATACGCTTCAATGACTTTAGTAAACGCATCATCTTTCGGAGGAAATGCTCCTAGATATTATTATTCTGGAAGACCAAGGAACGTAATGGTCAGTCTAAACCTCAATTATGAGCTCTAGCTTATAGAACACATTACAACCTTTCACAATATATTAACGATTAATTCAAAGGAGGTTACTACATTTACGGAATGAAAAAACTGCTTCTCCTTATCCTTGTGATAGCTATCAATATAATACCTCACGCTACACAAGGTCAGGCACCTAAAAAGGTGCTCCAAGCAAATAGAATAGATAAGGAGAATAAAATCAACATAGATGGTTTTCTTAATGATGTTGCTTGGAAAGAATCAGAGATAGCAACTGATTTCATACAGACAGATCCTGTATTTCAAGATCCAGTATCACAAAAAACAGAAGTTAGAATATTATATACCGATAGAGGCATTTATGTAGGTGCAATGCTATATGACACTGAACCAGATAAAATTCTCAAAGAACTTTCACCAAGAGACCAAAGAGGAAATACAGATTGGTTTGGGGTAATATTTGACACATACAGAGATGGATTAAACGGATTCGCATTTAATGTTACAGCGTCGGGAGTACAACAGGATATAAAAGTAGCCGGTGGACAAGAAGATGTAAATTGGGATGCAATCTGGGACAGTGAAGTCCAATTCTTAGAGAATGGATGGTCAGTTGAAATATTCATACCCTATTTGTCATTGAGATTCGCCAATTCAAATACTCAGGAATGGAATGTGCAATTCATCAGAGAAATTAGAAGGTTCAGAGAGAATGTATATTGGAACCCTGTAAATCCAGCACTTGATGGATTTCTTAACCAAGCAGGGCGATTAGAAGGAATATCAAATATTAAATCACCAATTAGATTATCGGTAACTCCTTTCTTGACAGGTTATATTAATACGATCGGAAACCCTAGTATTAATCAAGCTACAGAAGTCACACCAGCATACACAGGAGGGATGGATCTTAAATATGGTATCAATGATGCTTTTACTTTGGACATGACATTAGTGCCTGATTTTGGTCAAGTTATCAGTGATAATGAAGTCCTTAATCTTTCCCCTTTTGAAATTCAGTTTGATGAAAATCGGCAATTTTTTAAAGAAGGCACAGAGCTTTTTGATAAAGGAAACTTATTCTATACAAGAAGAGTTGGGGGTAGGCCAATTGGCTTTTTTAATGCTTTTAATGATCGGCAGGAAAATGAAATCATAATTGAAAGCCCATCGCAGGCGCAATTGTACAATGCGACCAAAATATCAGGAAGGACTTCGTCAGGAACTGGGTTAGGAATATTTAATGCTGTTGAAGGCAAGGAATATGCAGTTATTCGAGATACATTAACTGGTGTAGAAAGACGAGTACAGACAAATCCATTGACCAATTATAATGTACTTGTTGCTGATCAAAATCTTCCCAATAATTCTGTTGTATCAATAATCAATACCAATGTCACACGATTTGGTGATGATTATGATGCAAATGTTACAGGAGCGTTTTTAAGTCTAAAAAATAAATCCCAAACTTATGCAGTCGGTGGAAAAGTTGTGGTTGCAAATCAGTTCTTCGAAAATGAAACAAATACTGGACACACATATGCACTAAGTGCCGCTAAAATCGGAGGCAAATGGAGGGGGGAACTATCGTACAATGAAGAATCTGACAATTACAATCCGAATGATCTAGGCATATTATTTAGTCCAAATGAAAGGGCTTTTTCCTCTGAAGTTTCCTATAACGAGTACAAACCAAAAAATGATAAACTACAAAGATGGGAATTAGGAATATCGCAAAATTATAATCGGCTTTATAGCCCTAACAAATTTGTAAATTACGGCATAGGGATAAATGGATTTTTACTTTGGAAAAGTCGAAATGCTGTTGGTTTTAGTGCTAGGGTTGAGCCTTTCACATCATTTGATTATTTCGAGCCTAGGTCTGTTGATTTCTCTCGGTTTTATGAATTCCCTACTTCATGGAATGTAAGCTCATTTTTCTCTTCAGATTATCGCAAAACATTCGCTTTTGATATAAGAGGATTCTATAGAAATTTCGGTGAAGAAGGTAGGTATTTCACCAACTGGAATTTTAGTCCAAGAGTAAGAGTCAATGATCAATTGTCATTTATCTTATCTACAAATTATACAAAATCCCAAAATGAAAATGGATATGTCAGCGCTTTTATAGGTCAACCCATTGATGGCATATCTGATTCTGATGTAATGTATGGTACTAGAGACAGATCAACATTTGACAATAGCCTAAGAGTACAATATATCTTTAATAATAAAATGTCTCTTTCTACAAGAATACGTCACAACTGGGATCAAGTAGAATATGTGAAATTCAGTCGACTTGAGCCAGACGGATCATTAACAGATCTCAGTTTTAATGGTACTACAGATAATGGGATTCCTATTTATGATGTAAACTTTAATTTCTTCACTGTCGATCTCAATTATACCTGGAGATTTACAAAAGGGAGTGATATTATCGTCGTTTGGAAAAATAACATAAGTGGTAGGGACCAAAATTTTGACAATAATTATTTCTCTAATTTCTCTAACTTATTTGATTTTCGACAGACGAATAGTATCTCTCTAAAAATTGTTTATTTCTTAGATTACGATAGTGTTCTTAATGGATAGGGAATAATGAAGGATTTCAGGTATACAATAATTTATGAAGTATGATCGAGTAAACTATAAGTCGAGATATCTACCAACAATATTCTGAACTACTTAGTTACATCCAGCACAAACGATAAAATACTAGTATAAACACTGATTTCACTCCTAGGGTTTTCACTGAAATGTCCTTGAATTCACTATTGTCAAGAAATCAAAAGATATATTTTTATGCCCTTGTGATTCAATTTATTATATTAGTTACCACATCCAACTCGTATTATGAAAAAGGTGATTTCTATTTTCTTTCTTTTACAATTTTGCTTATTCATATATGCTCAACCAACCCTTCAATATGTTCAAGTTTATTCTGGTCTAAGCAATTCTGTAGATATATCTAATGCTGGAGATGGATCAAATCGTCTATTTATTGTTGAGAAAGCTGGAATAATTAAAATCATAGAAAATGGAAGTATCCTTGCCGCTCCATTTCTGGATATAAATTTACAAGTCAGTTCTGGAGGTGAAAGAGGCCTGTTAGGCTTAGAATTTCATCCTAATTATGAATCCAATGGCTATTTCTTTGTTAACTATACCAACACTTCTGGTACAACTACCATATCTAGATTCAAAGTTTCAGATGCGAATGCAAATCTTGCTGATCAAACTTCTGAAAAAATAATGATTACAATTAGTCAACCCTACTCGAACCATAATGCTGGAGACTTAAAATTCAGTCCCATAGATAGTTTTTTATACATTCCAATGGGAGACGGAGGGTCAGGGGGAGACCCAGGATGCAGGTCACAGGATTCTACCCTATTGCTTGGTAAAATGCTCCGAATAGATGTGGACCAAAATGAGAATACTTCACCTTATTATGGCATCCCATCAAACAATCCTTACATCAATTTTCCAACTGTTCCAGATGAGATATGGGCTTTTGGATTAAGAAATCCATGGAAATTTGCTTTTGATTCCAAGACTGGTGATATGTGGATTGCAGATGTAGGACAGAATGCTATTGAAGAAGTAAACTTCACATTGGCGGCAAGTACTGGAGGAGAAAATTATGGCTGGGCCGTTATGGAAGGTAATAATTGTTATGACTCTGACCCCATCAATAATAACTGTGAAAATAGCGTTCCTTCATGTTTTGATGCTTCTTATATTGATCCTATTTATACTTACGGACATAGTTCATCTGGAGGATATTCTATTACTGGGGGACATGTATACAGAGGGTGCAAGTATACTGAATTGTATGGTTATTATATTGTAACAGACTATAGTACAGAAAACACTTGGGTAATGGATTCAAATGGTACAGCGACTCAAATGGTAGATACCCCAAATGGAGTGGTCAGTTATGGAGAAAATGAAGCAGGAGAGTTATTTCTGGCGACATTGTCTGGAAGTATATATGAAGTCCGCGAAACCACCTACCCTGAAGTGCTTACATTAACTGTTGCCGATAGCCCTTTAAATGGTGTTTATCAGGCTGCTGACAGTATTGTTATTGAGAGTAATGTGATTATTAATGCCAATGCAGATATTACATTCATTTGTCCAAATTTGACTTTCTCCAATGATGTGCACGTTCCAATAACAGCTTCTTTAAGAATCGACAAAGGGGTTTGTGATGATTGAGAATAAGCGTATAAAGTTATACTTTCACAATATTTAACGGCACTTCACCTGAACTACTTAACCTTGACATACCATCGAAGAATCTTTTATGTAATCTGATCTTTTCTTTCTATTAAAAAGTAGAATAAACCAGCTATTCCTAACCAAAACAACTGTCTTGCCCTACGCATAATCGAAACCACCAGCCACACCTCATTTCCCGCAATCCCAACAGCTCCAAGCATGACTTTATTGGCGTATTCTTCTACTCCTACTTGTCCCGGTACTATTGCTCCAATTGTCTTGAATAAGATGACACCCATCTCAATGGCAATAGCATTGACTACAGAAATGTCAAATCCTAACACTTTCAAAATAAGATAAAATTCAGCAGCGCCGAAGATCCAGTGGATTACAGAAAGTAGAAATGCCCAAAAGAACTTCCCTTTATTATGTGAATAAAAAGTGTGTGCTTCTTGATTGATTTCTTTGATAGCATCCAAGATTTTATCAGAGATGTATTTATTTCCGAATCTTCTTTGCAGTTTGGATACAACCTTATGCAGATACAGCTTGGAGTGCAATAAAAATCTAGCCAACAAATATCCAAATCCGCTAATAACAACCAACGCAACGAGGACGATAGGTAGTCCTTGATTATCACCCAACACACCAAGTAACAAGTATAATCCGGATAGAATAATCAAAAGTAATGCAGATAGAATAATTAAAATTCTTGATAATAATATCGAACTGACAGATTGCTTATTATCTATCCCGTTTTTAGCGAGATAGTGTGCTTTCAAGGTCTCTCCAGCAATGACACTTGTAGGATTGAAGGCACTCAGCATCTCTCCCACATGACGGATCATGAACAACTGTAGTATACTCGTTTTATCTCCATCATCCCCCATACATAACCGCCAAGCAAGGGTAGCACTTAGGTACGCAAAGAAGGAGAGTCCAACTACTCCTAAAAATGTAAAAGGCATCTTCTTAAGATATCCACCTATGACCTCTAGATCAGAATTCCATACGAATTGAGCAACAAAAACGAGAACTAAGATCAATAGTCCCCACTTTATAACAGTCTTATATTTTTGAAAAAATGATGCCATCTTAAGCCTCTACGGTGTCTGAAGGAAGCTCTCCTGTTTTCCCTAATCTAGCGACATCATCAAAATATGTTTCGCATAGTGAATCCCAGTTTAGTGTTTTTGTGTATTCGATTCCATTTTTCACAAATTCATTTTTGAGAGTAGAGTCTCCAATTACTTGATCTATCCTAGCAAGGTAGTCTGATTCATCTTCAGGATCACACAAGAAACCTGTTTTACCATGATCAACGAGACTTTGAGAGCCACCACCTCTGGCAATCACACATGGACAACCACTCGCCATAGCTTCTACGACCACATTTCCATATGTTTCCGATACGGATGGAAATAAAAATATATCTGCAGAGGCATACAGCGCTGCCAAAGTATCATGATCAACTTTTCCTAACATGTAGGCATTGGGCATTTTTTCCGCTAAAGTTTTTTCAGCAACTCCATCTCCAGCAATGATGAAATTGTATTTATCTCCATCTTCTTGACTTTTTTTAAAGATTCTAATTAGCGTGGCAAGATTTTTTTCCCAAACTAACCTTGATGCAAAAAGTATGTTTGGTTTGTCGTTTTTAGTTATTGCCTTTATTTGTGGCACATTTCGTTTATTCGGATTAAATAAATTATGATTTATTCCACGTTGCCAGATCTTCATTTTGCTTGTATCAAACTTGAACTCTTTCAATTCTTCGACCATCTGCATGGTAGGAATGTACATCAATGAAGATTGATCATAGAATTTCTTTTGACCATAAGCGACTGTCATTACAGCTGGTTTGGCCAAAAAAGGAAGTGGCCTCAAATAGTAACTTATGTAAGAAAGAAAATGGGTGTGATAAATAGTTATCACAGGAATATCCCTACTCCTCTTATACTGAAAAGCAAAATCGCCCAAGGGTGACGGCGAAGCTATATGAATCACATCAGGCCTAAATTCCTTCAGTCGTTTCCTCATCGAAAACCAACTGAACACAGGGATAGCCAACTTATAAGTACTATTAAATGGAATCGGAATCGATGGGACTTGAAATACCTCATGACCAATATCTTCCTTAGGAGGCATCCCACAGAAAAACACAAATTCAAATTCATCTTTCGGGATTCGTTCTATAATCTGAAACATGGTACGAGAAGCTCCGTCAAAATCTTTAACGAGAATGTCTGCGAAAAAAGCAATTTTTATCTTTCTTTTTCTGTCTTTCATGTTTCGTAATTGGTACTGCTTGTTTCTCAAACAATTGTTGCCCAATGATACAACCTATTTCCCTTTGAACACAGCAGGCCTTTTCTCTAAGAATGCTTTTACACCTTCTCCATAGTCTTCCGTTACACCTGCAATATTCTGGTACATGTGCTCCAATGCAAGCTGCTCTTCCATATTGTTTTTCACACTTTCATTGAGTAATTTCTTAGTGAGTGCAAGTCCTACAGTAGGCATATTTGCCAACTTGTTTGCAGTTTTTTCTATAATAGCATCAAACTCCTCATCTGCTACGGCTTTATAGATCATGCCCATTTGTTGAGCATCTTTTGCCGGCACTTTCTCCCCGAGCATCATCAATGCACTCGCTCTAGCTAAACCAATTTTTCTAGGCAAAGTATAAGTCCCACCACTATCTGGAATCAATCCGATCTTACTGAATGCCTGTAAAAAACTAGCAGATTCTTTAGCAATAACAATATCACAAGCCAATGCTATATTAGCTCCAGCTCCAGCAGCTATACCATTTACGGCAGCGATGACTGGCTTTTCTAGTGCTCTAAGTTTAAGAACAATAGGATTATAGTGATTGCTCACGATTTCATCAAGAGGTGGACCGTTGGGATCAACTATTTCACCTAAATCTTGCCCCGCACAAAATGCTTTTCCTTTTCCAGAAAGCACAACACATCTGATAGATTTATCTTCTGCACAGTCATCCAAAGCAGCCTGAAAAGCCATCGCAGTTTCTTTATTTACACTGTTGTACTTGTCCGGTCGATTGAGGGTGATGTATGCTATTTTATCTTTCTTTTCGAATATTAATGTCATATGCAAAGTGGATTTGTTTGAAAATTATATTGCTTGTCTTGTGTCTGTTTGCTTGCCCGTAAATTTAACCGATTTACTACACAAGCCTTCGTGCGTTTACTGCGTAAGCCACACTTGACCCGCAAATTTACAATTTGCTATACAAGCCAGCCATTCCTTAACTTAAATATTTCCTTACTTGTCTTGTGTCTGTTTGCCCGCAAATTTACAATTTGCTATACAAGCCAGCCACTTCTTAACTTAAATACTTCCCTACGATTGGCATTCTTCTTCCCATTCCAAAAGCTTTGGAAGATACTCTTAGCACAGGTGCCGTTTGGTATCTTTTGAATTCGTTTCTGTTTACCATTTTCAAAATTCTCTTTACCAAGGCTTCGTCATACCCCATCGCTACAATGTCCTGTGGATCTTTGGTAAGCTCAATATATTGATATAGAATCTCGTCTAAAATGTCATAATCTGGCAAACTATCACTGTCCTTCTGATTTGGTCTCAATTCTGCAGAAGGCGGTTTTGTTATCGAATTTACTGGTATTATTTCTTTGTCTTTGTTGATGTATTCAGCCAATCGGAATACATCAGTTTTATAAACGTCTCCAATCACTGAAAGGCCGCCACAGAGATCTCCGTATAGTGTTCCATAGCCAACTGCCATTTCGCTTTTGTTAGACGTATTGAGTAAGATGTTACCAAATTTATTGGACATAGCCATATTCAGAAGTCCTCTAGCTCTTGCTTGTATATTCTCTTCCGTTACGTTAAAGGGACGATCTTCGAATATTGGGGCCATTTGATCCATCACAGCATCATAGATTCCTTTGATAGGTACGATATTATAAGGAGATCCTAGATTTTCAGCTAGACCTACCGCATCATCCACACTGTGATCAGATGAATATTGCGACGGCATTAAGAGTGCATGCACATTCTCAGCTCCTAGAGCCCGTGCGGCCAATGCCAAAGTTACTGCCGAATCTATTCCTCCTGATAACCCAAGAATGGCCTTTGTAAATCCTAACTTACCGAAGTAGTCTTTTATTCCTAATACGATTGCATCATGAATCAATGCGATTTTCTCCTTTGTATTGATATTATCTTCTTTAGTCTTCTCAATATCTGCGAGGTCAAATGTCTTTATACATTCTTCAAAAAATGGTAATTCTTCATGAATCAACCCATCCCCCGAAGCGATCAATGAACCACCATCGAAAACTATTTCTGTTTGAGCACCAACATGATTGACATAGACCATCGGTATTTTGTATCGCTCACAATTGGCTTTTACAATATTGATCCTATCGAAAGCATGGTTGTGATCAAATGGGGATGCCGAAACATTTAGAATGAAATCTGGCTCATATTTTATCATTTCATCTAGTGGGCAGATTTTATATAGTGGGTTTTCATTGCCGATATTCCATATGTCTTCACAGACAGTAAGTGCTATTTTCTTTCCCTTGTATTCTACGACTCCCCAATCGGAAGCAGGTTCGAAATATCTATACTCATCGAAGATATCATAGGTAGGTAATAGTGTTTTATGCTGAACATACTTCACCTTGCCATCTTCTAGGAAGTAAACAGAATTGTGTAGGTCTTTTCCTTCTATTACTGGATTACGAGAAACCGAGCCTACTACGATAGCTATACCATCTGCAGCTTTTGCAAGTCTTGCTATACTCTCCTCTCCTAACCGTATAAAGTCATCAAACTCTAAAAAATCTCTTGGTGGATATCCGCAGGTAGCCAATTCACTAAAACAAATGATATCCGCATTGTCTTCTTTTGCTTTTGTTACGGCGTCCAACATTTTGGCAGTATTCCCTTCGAAGTTCCCAATATGGTAATTGAGTTGTGCGACTGTTATTTTCATGTAGTTCTAAATATGATTAAGAACCCAAAAATAAAGGAATTAGTGGCTTTATTGGTCAGTAAAGGGTAAAAGGTTTTAGACAATAACCATTCTTTATCCTTGCATTAAAATCAATAACTACCTCTTCCAGTTCTATACTTTACTTTAATTTGAAATATTTTCTATAATATCTGTCTCTTATACACATCTCCGAGCCCACGAGACAGGCAGAAATCT
>OJIO01000561.1_pt1 | contig 22705 bp, 25 predicted proteins | sample 1595621 | NCBI WGS metagenome assembly OJIO01 (sample SAMN05416776, study PRJEB24817) | seawater metagenome | isolation source: Sea water | place: Canada:Atlantic | collected 2013-07
CACTATCCTCTTCGTCGGCAGCGTCAGATGTGTATAAGAGACAGACCCTGAGCTACTGGTCATTGGCGACTCTCAACGTCTGGTACAGGTATTTATCAACCTGCTGAGTAATGCCCGTGATGCCAGTCAACCCGGTCAACAGGTCATTGCCGATACACTGGCCGATATGCATCAGGTCACCGTCAGAGTGACCGATCAGGGTCACGGCATTCCGCCTGATACATTAGAACAGGTGTTCGAACCCTTCTTCACCACCAAGGAAGTTGGCAAGGGCACTGGCCTCGGTCTGGCACTGGTGTACAGCATCATTGAAGAACATTATGGCCAGGTACAGATCGTCAGTCCGGTGACCGGGAATGCCGGTACTTGTGTTAAAGTCAGTCTCCCGCGTTACCTGCCGGAGAACAGGATGGAAACAAATCTATGAGTCGCATTCTGGTCGTCGAAGACGAAGCTATTATTCGCCAATCTGTACGCAGACTGTTGCAGCGTCACCACTACGAAGTAACAGACCTCGACAGTATTGATGCAGCCCGCGAATACGACCTGAGCGCCTTTGATCTGGTGATTACCGATCTACGCCTGCCAGGTGGCCAAGGTACCGATCTGATTGAACTGGCCGGAACGACACCAGTGCTGATCATGACCAGCTACGCCAGCCTCCGCTCTGCGGTGGACGCCATGAAAATGGGTGCGGTCGAATACATCGCCAAACCCTTTGATCATGGCGAACTGGTTGAAGCCGTCAAATCAATCCTCGAAAAGGCCCAACTGCCCCCCGAAAGCAGTGCCTCCGACCTGCCCGTCAGCAACGCCACGGATATCGCCAAGAACAACGGCATCATTGGCAGTTGCGATACCATGCAAGTGCTGTTTCGTAAAATTAGCAAGGTCGCTCCCACGGATGCAACCGTGATGATTCATGGCGAATCCGGTACCGGCAAAGAGCTGGTCGCCAAGGCACTGCATCAGCAAAGTCGCCGGGCAACCGCTCAGCTTATCTCCGTCAACTGCGCCGCCATCCCGGAAACCCTGCTCGAATCCGAACTGTTTGGCCATGAAAAAGGCGCGTTCACAGGGGCAGCTACCCAGCGTCAGGGACTGGTAGAGGCCGCCAATGGTGGCACCCTCTTCCTCGACGAAATTGGCGAACTGCCACTGGAAGCCCAGGCACGGCTGTTACGGGTGTTACAGGAAAGTGAGATTCGTCGTGTTGGCGCCGTACAAAGCATTAAGGTTGATGTGCGGCTAATTGCCGCAACTCACCGCAACCTCAAGGAAATGGCAGCCTGTGGAGAGTTTCGCGAAGACCTCTACTACCGGCTGAACGTGGTCGAACTGACGTTACCACCATTACGAGACCGAGGTGACGACGTGACAGAACTGGCCAGTTTCATGCTGACGCGAGCCTGCGAAAAAATGGGGCAATCCCCCATGCGTTTTGACAGCGGTGCCGTATTGGCGATCAAACAGTATCAATGGCCAGGCAACGTCCGCGAACTGGAAAACGCCGTTGAACGTGCGGTGATCCTTGCAGAAGACCGCTACGTCAGCGCTGAATTACTCGGCATCGATTTGTCGCCCGATCGCTACATCAGCTCAGCCATGCGTGAAAACCTGATTGAAAATAACAACAACCCAGCTATCATCGAACGCACGGAACATGGCGACCAGGGCGACTTATCACTCGACGACTACTTTGTGCATTTTGTCCTGGAGAACGAAGCCAAAATGACCGAGACCGACCTTGCCCGCAAGCTGGGCATATCGCGCAAGAGCCTGTGGGAGCGACGCCAGCGTCTGGGCATTCCGCGCAAGAAAAAATAACCCTGCACACGCTTCAACCGATCTCAATTCAGCCGCAAAACCACCGTTCGGGCATTGTTACCCGAACGGCAAACCCCTGCTTGTAACTCCCGCATCCAGTACCCATCCACCACACCGGCTACCTCCCTGGTCGTACGACTTCGAGCCGCGCATCTCGAACATCCTATTGGCCAACCTGAGTGTTACCCCACTACCCCGAGCAACCTACCGCATACGCTACCCAAGGTAACACAATAGGTAACACTCCACTAACCCAGCCAGTAACACACCCGCCTGAACCAATACCCACAGCCAGAAATAAATACTAAGTCATTGATTAATAACGATAAAAATAAACAAAAAAACAAAATCCCTACCTTGGCACGTAACTGGCTTTAACTACTGCAACAAAAAGAGCGGGTATCACGCCAAACAAAAACAACAATGTGATCATCAGCCTTACACCGAAAATAAAAACAAGTGTCGGTGCACGAGTGTCAGAACAAGAAGAAGTCATACTCTCTCGCGAACCCCGCACCTGAAAAGGTGGCGGGGTTTGTTCTTTCTGGGCATTTTTATTGTCAGAACGGACTGGCAGAGTCGGGTTGATATCGAAATCAGATAGCAAATCCAATGTCAGCAATGTGACCGTACAATCTCATCAATCTCATGGCCAGCCACCACACATCCTCCAGCCTTGAATGACACCTCCCCGCTATTACCCTCGCATGGGCCAATTTTTCTGCGACATACAGGCTGCCCAAAATACTCCTCACTACCCAGACTGCTCCCCCCAAAGAAGTGCTACCCAAGTGTTACGCCATCGCCAAAGTGTTACCCCTCACCCCGCTATCAAGGTAACAAATATCTGACATTGACCAGAAAAATTCAAATCAAAGAATACAACCCATTGATATTAAAGAGTTTTAAAAAAGTGGCACAGTACTCGCTTTATCCTGTTCAAGAACAAGAGCTGAAACACACAATAAAAATAATAATGTGGACTCAGCCAATCACCGACAATAAAAATAAATACCGGTGATCGAGTGTCAAACAAGAAACAGTCCGTGCTCTCACAAACCCCGCACCTGCAAAGGTGGCGGGGTTTGTTCTTTCTGGCGCTCTGCCAACGCCTCCTTGCAGACCAGCATCCAAACGCCAGCTATCTACCAATACCTACCAATACCTATCAAGCGTTAGTGCTGGGTTTCTCGTCCGCTCTGTCAGAAATGATGGATACCCGATGCATCCACACACAACATCTCAGTTCAGTTTCGTTGTCTCAAACCACTGCCTGCTCCTATCTGTGGGCTATTGGCATATTGAGCACACTCCTGGCGGTTCACTCTGTTGCATCGCCAGGTCTGCTTTGGCCGCTGGCGTCCGCAATTACCACACAGCCAGCTTCACGACAGTCTTTAGACCAAAACATTCACACAGGCAAAAAAGTCTTTTCATTCAGGTATATTTATGGCTCAAAAAATCCCCTTTGGCTCAAAGTGTTACCTCGCACACACTCTGTTACCTAAGACCTCGAAAGCGGGTAACAATCTGGGCCAGCCCCCCCTCATAAAAATCCTGGAAAATTCGTAACTCATTGTTTTTAAATGACTTTAAAAAGTTGGCACAGCACCTGCTTTAGTAAGATCATGAAGCGCAGCAAACAATAAAAATAACAAGCAAGGCACTTCACGCAGATGACAATAAAAATAACTTCCATCTGCAGCGGCAACTCTCGACAACAAAAATAACAAGAGAGGCGCCCCATCGGCTGTTTCGAATGACTGGTCTCGCTGATAAAAATAACAACAGGCGATACTGAATATTCAAAAGAGCGGATACCCAGTCCGAGTGTTGAGGGACACAAGAAGAATAAAAATAAGGGCCTCCCAGTAAAAGCCGCCATTGTGCGGCTTTTTTATTGCCTGTCGGACGGATTGATTTATCAATTGTTGCGGACACTGCTAAACTCCGCCCTTCGTTGCGAGTAACCAAACTGAGCATCAGTGAAGCGCCTAACCAATTTTATCAAAAACATCCTTCAGTCCGACGACGTTGTTGCCAACGCCGCGCCTTCCGCCAACCTGCGTATTATCAGCCGCGATGATCACAGCATCAGCCGTAGCCAGATCAGCGATGCGGCACTGAAGGTATTGTATCGACTGCATAACGCCGGTCACGAAGCCCTGCTGGTCGGCGGCGGTGTCCGAGACACTCTGCTTGGCCTCTCCCCCAAGGATTTTGACGTCGCGACCGACGCCACCCCGGAGCAAGTCAATCAGCTATTTCGTAATTCCCGCCTGATTGGACGCCGGTTCAAGCTGGTGCATGTGGTGTTCGGCCGGGAAGTGATCGAAGTTGCGACGTTCCGCGCACCACCGACCGATGAGCACTCCAGTAAAGTCGCCTCGACCGGCGATCAGGGCATGATTCTGCGGGATAACGTCTTCGGCAACCGTGAAGAAGACGCTTTGCGGCGCGACTTCACCGTCAATGCGCTGTATTACAACATTGCGGATTTCAGTGTCTATTCCTACGCCGGGGGCTGGGATGACTTGCAACATCGCCAGTTACGCCTGATCGGTGACCCGGAAACGCGCTACCGAGAAGATCCGGTGCGGATGCTGCGGGCGATCCGATTTATGGGGAAACTCGATTTTTCGCTGGAACCTGCCACCGCGGCACCGATCCCCATGCTGGCACCCTTGCTGGAACAAATACCGGCTGCGCGACTGTTTGATGAGTTGCTGAAACTGTTCCTGGCAGGCAAGGCACTGGTCACCCTGCAATTACTGCGTGAATACGGTTTGCTGGGGCATATTTTTCCGGCAACAGAACAGTGTCTGCAAGCCGAAGAACTGGCTCGTAACATTGCCGAAAACACCATGCGTAACACCGACTTGCGCATTCAGGCAGGTAAATCCGTCACGCCGTATTTTTTCCTTGCCGCGCTGCTTTGGCCAGCACTGGTCAGAATGCAAAAGGAATTTGAAGATTCCGGACTGGCACCACACCCGGCGTTACAAAAAGCCGCCGACCGGATTCTGTCCCAGCAAATTCGCCACACAGCTATTCCCAAGCGTTTCTCTATTCCGATGCGCGAAATCTGGGAACTGCAGTTACGTCTGCCCAAAATTCAAAGCCGCAAGGCCAAAGAACTGCTGGAACACCCGCGTTTCCGCGCAGCTTATGATTTTCTGCTGCTGCGTGAACAGTCTGGTGAAGACCTGCAAGGCGTGGGTGACTGGTGGACTGACTTGCAAAAGCGTGAAGGCGTGCCCGACTCGTCACGCCAGGCCTATCGGGATGACCCCCCACGTAAACGCCGTCGTCGCAGTAACGCTCCCCGCCGTCCATGACAGCGGTCACTTGCTATCTGGGGCTGGGTGCTAATCTTGACCAGCCCGATCAGCAACTGCGGCAGGCACTGCTTGCTCTGAACAGCACCCCTGGTATCAAACTGACTGGCTGGTCGTCATTTTACCGCAGCAAGCCAGTAGGGCCGCAAGACCAACCGGATTATGTCAATGCGGTTGCCCAAATAAGCACTACCCTCGCACCACTGGACTTGCTCGATCAGTTACAAGCCATCGAACAACATCAGGGCCGTGTACGATTACGGCGCTGGGGTGAGCGCACTCTGGATCTCGATCTTCTGCTGTACGCCAATCAGCCAATCCAACACCCACGCCTGACGGTTCCCCATGTCGAAATGTGCAACCGCCTGTTTGTTATTCAGCCGTTGGCCGAGCTGGTTCCTGATTGTCATCTTCCTGATGGCACTCCCGTCCATGCGATATTAAGTACACTGGCCGGACAAGACGAACTCATAACCATCCCCACACCAACACGTCTGGAGCTGCTGCCGCAAGCCCCTGCGGTGGACTCCTGATTATGTATTCCTGGACGACCCTTGAGTAGCCTACCCGTCAAAAAATGTGCAGCAGGATCGAGTCACCCTTGCCTGCCAACGAAAATTGTTCGGGCAATATTGACTTATGCTCACCAATCCGCACCATTAGCGACCTGAAAGTGGCTTGTCCACACGGGAGTAGCAGATGAATCCAGTAACAATTCGCTCACTACAGGCGTACAAGTCACAGCAACAGACGTTTGCTGTGATAACCGCCTACGACGCGACCCTCGCACAACTGGCCGCCGATGCAGGCATTGAAGCTCTGCTGGTCGGGGACTCCCTTGGCATGGTATTGCAAGGGCAAGACAGCACCCTGCCAGTCACTCTGGCTGATATGGTTTATCACACCCGCTGCGTGGCCAATGGCAACCGCCGGGCACAACGCCCGGCGCTGATCATGACCGACCTGCCATTTATGAGCTATGGCACCCTGGAGCAAGGACTGGCTAGCGCCCGAGAGGTGATGCAGGCCGGTGCGCATATGGTCAAAGTGGAAGGTGACCGATGGCTGGTGCCGCTGGTAACCAGCCTGGCGCAACAGGGCGTTCCAGTCTGTGCTCATTTGGGACTGACCCCACAATCGGTCAACAAGCTCGGAGGTTATCGAGTACAGGGCCGTGATCAGTCCCATGCTGACACCATGGTGGATGCAGCGGTGGCGCTGGTCGAGGCCGGTGCTGACATGATTCTGCTGGAATGCGTTCCTGCTGATCTGGGCCAACGTATCACCGCCGCCGTGACGGTACCGGTTATCGGTATTGGTGCCGGTGCCGCAACCGATTCCCAGGTTCTGGTGATGCACGACATGCTGGGGCTGAACCCCAACCATGTGCCGAAATTTGTCAAAAACTTTGCCACTTCAGGGCGTACCGTGAATGAAGCTCTGGCGGCCTACAATGACGAAGTCAAGGCACGTACTTTCCCCGGCCCGGAACACGAGTTCGCCTGATGCCCAGTACTTCAATGATCACCGTACATACCGTTACCGCCCTGCGCGAGCAGGTACGGGCCGCCAAGGCGTCAGGCCGCAAGATTGGCTTTGTGCCCACCATGGGCAACCTGCACCGGGGTCATATCAGCCTGATTGACGCCGCCCGCGACCGTGGCTGTTTTGTCGTCGCCAGCATTTTTGTCAATCCATTACAGTTCAACGACCCCGCCGATCTGGAACGTTATCCGCGCACTCTGGAAGCAGATCGTCAGCAACTGGTCGATGCCCGTTGCGATCTGCTGTTTGCTCCGAATGTGGTCGAGATGTATCCACAAGGGCAGACGCTTCACACCAGCGTGCAGGTTCCTGGCGTATCTGCCGGGTTATGCGGCGGCAGTCGTCCTGGCCACTTTGATGGTGTCGCAACGGTAGTGGCCAAACTTTTTAATATGGTCCAACCCGATCTGGCCTTTTTTGGCGAGAAAGATTTCCAGCAGGTTGCGGTGATTCGCAAGATGATCAATGACCTGAACATGCCCGTCGCACTGGTGCCCGTGCCCACCGCCAGAGCCGACGACGGCCTCGCCCTGAGTTCACGGAACGGCTACCTGAGCGATGCAGAACGACAGGCTGCGCCAGCGCTTTACCGCACCCTGACACGGATTGCACAGGGCCTGCAGGCGGGCGAAGCATTACCCACCTTGCTGGCCAATGCCGACGATGAACTGCAGCAATACGGCTTCACCAAAGACTATATCGAGATCCGTCATGCCGACACATTGGCGGAACTCGACACCACCGAGCTGACCAAAACGGCCAGAATTGTCATTCTGGCAGCAGCGCTACTCGGTAAGGCCCGACTTATCGATAATATTTTGGTGTCGTTGAATACAGATTTTGATTAGGGCATACTCTCGCCCCCTTCCGTTGGTCGTACAATTATTGTTCGATCAGACGAGGGAAATCCCCGGTATCGGCGTCTTGATGAGTACGCCGAACCGCAGTACAAACAAGGGGTTACCATGCAATCCATTATGCTGAAAGCCAAACTTCATCAGGCTCGTGTTACACACTCCGTGCTTGATTATGAAGGTTCTTGCGCCATCGACGGTTCACTGTTGGATCTCGCGGGTATGCGTGAATTTGAACAGATCCAGATCTACAACATCGACAACGGAAACCGTTTCACCACCTATATCATCCGCGCCGAAGACGGCTCTGGCATGATTTCGGTCAATGGTGCAGCGGCCCGCCTTGCCGGTGTTGGCGACCGGATCATCATCTGTGCCTTTGGCAATTACGATGAAAGTGAACTGGCAACGTTCAAACCCAAAATGGTGTACATCAACGCCGATAACACCGTCAGTCATACCAGCTTCGATATTCCTGTACAGGTTGCCTGACCTGTCCGGCCACCACCCCGTGGTGGCCGATTCTTCCCCTATCCCTATCCGCCCAGATCACTCACAAAACGGACAATCCTAACTTTTGCTGACGGTGAACCGGTTCCGTATACTGCCTGCCGACCATACGGATATTGAAGGAAGCGTTATGACCCTGGCCAGTAGCCTGACCCAGTCTGAAAGCTGGAAAACTCTGGAACGCCACTACGGCGAGATTAAAGATCAGCACATGCTCGATTGGTTTGCTACTGACCCCAATCGTTTCGAAGATTTTCATCTCAGCGCTGCAGGCCTGAGTCTCGACTTTTCCAAAAACCGCGCCACCCGCGACACCCTGCACTACCTGCTGCAACTGGCCAACGAACGCGAGCTGCCTGCCCAGATCAACGCCATGTTCGAAGGCGAAGCGATTAACCGCAGTGAAAACCGTCCGGCATTACACACCGCGTTACGGAATTTCAGCGACCGCCAGATCATGGTCGACGGCAGCGACATCATGCCGGAGATTCGCGATACCGTGCATCGGATGGAAGAGTTCTGCTGGAAGATTCGTCGTAATCAATGGCGCGGCTACAACAATGCGCCGTTCACCGATGTCGTCTCGATTGGTATTGGTGGCTCCTTTCTGGGGCCAAAGCTGGCATCCAGTGCGCTCAAGCCCTACTGGGACAGCGGCCTGAACGTGCATTACCTGGCCAACATTGATGGCACTCACATTACCGAGATTCTCAAACGCCTGAATCCGGCCACCACGCTGTTTATCATCCAGTCGAAATCCTTTGGCACCCAGGAAACCCTGAAAAACGCCCTTGCTTGCCGTCAATGGTTCCTCAGCAACGGTGGCTGCGAAGAATATCTGGCCAAACACTTTACGGCAGTCTCTTCCAACGTTGAAAAAGCCGTGGAATTCGGCATTGCCGAAGAAAATATTTTCCCGATGTGGGACTGGGTTGGCGGTCGCTACTCACTCTGGTCGGCCATTGGTCTGCCACTGGCGCTGGCCATTGGTATCGACAACTTCCGCGACATGCTGCGCGGTGCCCACCAGATGGATGAACACTTCCGCACCGCACCACTGGCGCAAAACATGCCGGTGATCATGGCCTTGCTGGGTGTCTGGTACGTCAACTTTTTTGGCGTCAATTCCCACGCCATCTTGCCGTACGACCACTATTTGCGCAGCCTGCCTGCGCATCTGCAGCAACTCGACATGGAAAGTAATGGCAAATCCGTCACCCTCGACGGTCGCCGGGTCGACTACCACACCGGCCCGGTCATCTGGGGCGGTGTAGGTACCAACGGCCAACACGCCTTCCACCAGCTGCTGCATCAAGGCACCCATTTCTCCCCTTGCGACTTCATCATGCCGATGTGCAGTCACAACCCGATCGATAACTTCCATGCGATGCTGGTCTCCAACTGTCTTAGCCAGAGCCAGGCGTTACTGCAAGGCAAAACCGAACAGCAAGCCATCGACGAACTGATCGCCGACGGCAAGAGCGAAGCAGAAGCCATGGTACTGGCACGCCAGAAAGTCATTACCGGCAACCGCCCAAGCAACACACTCTACTTCCCCAAGGCCAAACCCCAAACCGTCGGTGCCCTGATTGCACTTTACGAGCACAAGGTTGCTGCCCAGGGCATGATCTGGGGCGTTAACTCCTTTGATCAGTGGGGCGTTGAACTGGGCAAAAAATTGGGTAACAAAGTGCTGGAGGCGCTGGAGTCCGATCGTATTCCAGACGCGTTTGATGGCTCCACCAACGGCCTGATTCGCGCCTTCCACGCCATGCAGTCGAAACTCTGATCGAGTGCAGCGCCATGCACTGTCATGGCGCTGCGATCCTTCCTTCCCCGATATTCAAGCAACCTCTGTGGCGACAGCCACGACGGTTAACGCTAAACTGTGCGGGTTTATGTCTTCCACGACAGCTTGCCCAAGCCAGCTGAGCGTCCATATCGGAATACCCAAAGCCTATGTCACAACACTCACAGGTGATCGCCATCGAATGGCGGCAACAAACGCTGCAGTTACTCGATCAACGTATTCTTCCCCATCAGCAGCAGATGATTGAATGCCAGACCGCCGCAGAAACGGCCAACGCCATTCGCGAGATGGTGGTTCGGGGCGCCCCGGCGATCGGCATTACGGCCGCTTATGGTATTGCGCTGGATGCCTTGGCAGGTCGCGATCTGGAAGCCGCTTACAAAGTCTTGGCCGAGTCCCGCCCAACCGCTGTTAACCTGTTCTGGGCACTGGAACGGATGGCCGCACTAGGCACCAGCGACGGCGAACAGCTGCTGGCCGAAGCCCGGCGTATTCACGCTGAAGACATTGCCCACAATCTCGCCATGGGCCAATTCGGGGCCGAGCTATTGGGCAACAATGCAACGGTATACACCCACTGCAATACCGGCGCGCTGGCGACCGGAGGCCACGGCACCGCACTGGGCATCATTCGCAGCGCCTGGGCCGGCGGCAAAATCAAGCATGTGTACGCCGGTGAAACCCGTCCCTGGTTACAGGGGGCCAGGCTGACTGCCTGGGAATTGATGCAAGATAATATCCCGGTGTTGCTGGTGTGTGATGGTGCTGCCGCACAACTGTTCCGCGCCGAAAAACCAGAATGGGTCATTGTCGGTGCCGACCGAATTACCGCCAACGGCGATGTCGCCAATAAAATTGGTACTTACAGTCTGGCGGTATTGGCCAGACATCACGGTATGAAGTTTATGGTTGCTGCGCCCAGCACCACGTTTGACCTGAGCCTGAATTCCGGCAACGATATTCCGATTGAACAGCGCCCGATGAGCGAAGTAACCAGCCTGCAAGGCATTCAGATTGCCCCGCAAAAATGCCAGGCCATTAACCCGTCATTCGACGTGACGCCCGCTGAGCTGATCGACGCCATCGTCACCGAACGGGGCGTGATCCATCAGCCGTCTGTCGCCACGGTTGCCGCGCTGCTGGACAGCCACTGACGTTAACGGGAGATAGCATGGCACTCGCTTTCGATTCCACGGCTTTCGATACAGCGGCATTGCAGTCCGCCGCTGCCGATCTCTGTCGCTACGGCAAACAACTGTACGACCGCGATTGGTCTCCAGCCACCAGCTCTAACTACTCGGTTCGCCTCAACGAGCACTGCTGCGCGTTGACCAGTTCTGGCAAACACAAAGGCGAATTGACCCCGGCAGATATCCTCGTGGTGAACTGGCAAGGCGAACCACTGACACCCGGAAAACCCAGTGCCGAAACCCGGTTGCACACGCAGCTGTACGCCCGCGACCCGGCCATTGGCGCGGTGTTGCACACGCACTCCAAAGCCGCAGTGGTGTTATCGCAGATTCACCCGAACAGTGAACTGATACTTGAAGGCTGGGAGCTGTTGAAAGCCTTTGCTGGCCAAACCAGCCACGACTGCCAGATGGTCATTGCTGTTTTCGACAATGATCAGGACATCACCCGACTGGCCAACCAGGTTGAACAGCGCATGCAAACCCGCCAGCAGGGACATGCTTATCTGATTCGAGGCCACGGAGTGTATACCTGGGGCCGGGATTTGGCCGAATGCATGCGTCATCTGGAAGCACTTGAACACCTGTTCGACTACCAACTGGAACTCAAACGACTGGGGCAGCAATGAAACGTCCACCGACGCCAAGGTACATCACCCGTCAAAGTCTGACGCGCAAAGACCTCCGTACCTGGAACAAGGGCAAACCCGTACGCTCGCGCCGCAGCGGTTATATGCGTGCCGAACTGGATATGATGAAGGAGGAAGCCATGAGCATCTTGCGCATTTACCCCCAACAAGAAACCACCCAACTGCTGTTTACCACCGACACGCACGATCATATTCGTGCACGACTGCAGCAAGTCGGCGTCCGTTTTGAGCAATGGCACACCGATACCCAACTGACCCCCGGAGCCAGCCAGGAAGATGTTATCGCAGCCTACGCCGCCGATATCGACCGCCTGATCAATGAAGAAGGTTACCAGACAGTCGACGTTGTCAGCCTCAACGCAGACAATCCGAAAAAAGATGAACTGCGCCAGATTTTCCTCAGCGAACACCGCCACAGCGAAGACGAAGTGCGGTTTTTTGTTGCCGGGGAGGGCCTGTTCAGCCTGCACATAGACGACAAGGTTTACGAAGTCCTGTGCCAGCAAGGCGATTTGATCAGCGTACCGGCCAATACCCCGCACTGGTTTGATATGGGCCCGAATCCCGGATTTATCGCCATTCGACTGTTTAATAACCCGGCAGGCTGGGTTGCCAACTACACCGGCGACACCATTGCCGAGCGCTTTAATCGACTGGAAAACGGATCATGACAGTCAAAGTCATACTGACCGACATTGAAGGCACCACCTCCTCCATTGCCTTTGTAAAGGACGTGTTGTTTCCCTACGCCGCCAGTCACCTGGCCGGTTATGTACGTGCCAATCGCAACGCCCCCCTGGTGCAGCAACAACTGCAAGCAACGGCACAACTGCTGGAAGAAGAATCTCCCGGCAGTGAAGCAACCGCAGCGGATACCGATGCCCTGATCAATACACTGCTGGAATGGATTGCCGCAGACCGCAAGGCAACGCCGTTAAAAGTCCTGCAAGGACTGATCTGGGAAACAGGCTACAAAAACGGCGACTATGCCGCCCATATGTACCCGGATGCCACTGCCAACCTGCGGCAATGGCACGCCGACGGCATACCCTTGTATGTGTATTCATCCGGTTCGGTAAAGGCCCAGCAACTGTTTTTTGGTTACAGCCAGGATGGCAACCTGTTGCCATTATTCAGTGGCCATTTCGATACCCAATCCGGGGCCAAACAGGCAGCGGATTCCTACCGCAATATAGTGCAGCAACTACAAACCCAACATGTTGGTCTGCTAGCCGCAGACGTGCTGTTCCTGTCGGATATCGAAGCCGAACTGGATGCTGCCCGTGAAGCCGGGCTGCAAACCTGCTGGCTGATCAGGAATGGAAATATTCCTCAAGCATCCGCTCACACCGCCGTGCCCTCTTTTGATTTTGTGCAGCCGCTCTGAAGGCATCAACCTGACAGGCAAGCCTCTGTAAGGCTGCCTGTCACACGGACTTCACAGACCGGTGATCTGATAACAGGGCTTGTTATTTGCCTGACACTCCGTCTGACACCATCGTCCAAATTCAGGGCTATATAAGGAAATGCTATGTTCAAGTCACTCATTACGCTAATCACTACGGCCACCATAAGCTTGATAACAACAACAGCATCCGCCGCCGATCAGCGCGGCTGGTTTGTTGGTGGTGAATTTGGTCGTACTCATATTGAGTTGACCAATAAATTAAACAGCTCACTGACGGCAGACGACAACACCGCGTTGTTTGGTGTTTATGGTGGTTACAACTTCACCCATTGGTTTGGCCTTGAAATGCACATCAACCGGGCACCAGGATTTCAGGCTGAAGGCTCGTCCACAGAATATACACTGTCAGGCGTAGCCATAACGCCCCGTTTTCAGCTGCTGTTAACCGACAATATTGGCCTTTACGCACGCTTTGGACTTCAGCATTTCGATCTGGCGATCGACGATTCTCATTCAAATTCAGATTCCTGGGATGGCTTCGGTGCTGTATTTGGCGGCGGCGTCCAGTATCTGTTTAATAGTGGTGTTGCTGTACGCCTGGAACATAGCCGTGCTTCGATGGATCTGGATCAAACCTGGGAAGACGACGGCAGTTATTATTACTACGCCGAAGACAGTATCGAGCTGGACTACAGCGCAACGTCAGTCGGTGTTCACTACCAATTCTGATTGGCACAATGGTGTGACCAACAAAAAAGCCAACCGGGTTGTTAACCCGGTTGGCTTTTTTGTTGGTTGATCACAGTAACCAGTTACTTCGGAATGAATCAGGCACCCAGATATTCGGCATGAAACCGCAAGTGCTCTTCAATAAACGAGGCAATAAAGTAATAACTGTGGTCGTAACCAGCATGCAGCCGTAACCTCAGTGGGTAATCACTTGCTTCCGCAGCGGCTTGCAACGCTTCCGGTTTTAATTGCTCCACCAGAAAGTTATCCGCTTCGCCCTGATCCACCAGCGCCGGAATACGTACTTCAGCGCTTTTCATCAACTCACTGGCATCATGCTGTTTCCACAACTCACGATCCTTACCCAAATACGCAGTAAACGCTTGCTGACCCCAGGGACAGTTCACCGGATTACTGATCGGGCTGAACGCCGATACCGATGAAAACATCGCCGGATTTTTCAGCGCAATCGTCAACGCCCCATGGCCGCCCATCGAATGACCGGAAATAGCCCGCTTCGACGTCACCGGAAACGTTGCCTCAATCAACGCTGGCAGCTCACTGACGATGTAATCGTACATGCGATAGTGCTTGCTCCAGGGCTGCTGGGTCGCATTGACATAAAACCCGGCCCCCTGACCCAAGTCGTACTGATCCGCATTGGCCACACCGTCGCCACGGGGACTGGTATCCGCTGCCACAATGGCAATACCCAGATCCGCCGCCACTCGTTGGGCACCGGCTTTCTGCATAAAGTTTTCATCACTACAGGTCAGTCCCGACAACCAGTACAACACCGGTACATCCTGACCCTGCACCGCCTGCGGCGGCAGATAAATCGCAAAGCGCATCTCACAGTTCAGTACCTCGGAGCGATGTCTATACTGTTTGTGCCAACCGTCGAAGCTCTTGTTCTGACTGATCATTTCCATCGTACATCTCCTGCGCCAACGCCCGGCATTGCCAACGGAGCGCCTGGCGCGATAGCTGTTGCATCACCGATTTATCGCGCCCAAGTCCGCTGCTGTATCATCGTGTCAATCAGCGTTTCGACGATGTTATATAGCTGCGGCCTTGGCCCCGAATACCGAACTTGATCAATAATGAATAACAGAACGAATGGATTTGCCTTCGTGCATCAGGTCAAACGCTTCGTTGATCTGATCCAGTGGCATGGTATGGGTGATAAAGTCGTTCAGGGCAAATTTGCCGGCCAGGTAATCTTCAACAATACCTGGCAGTTCGGAACGGCCTTTGACGCCACCAAAGGCGGAGCCGCGCCAGACTCGACCAGTCACCAGCTGGAATGGACGGGTAGAGATTTCCTGACCGGCACCGGCAACACCGATAATCACCGATTCGCCCCAGCCCTTGTGGCAGCATTCCAGCGCCGAACGCATCACGTTCACATTACCAATACATTCAAACGAGTAATCCACACCGCCGTCGGTCAACTCAACAATCACGTCCTGAATCGGCTTGTCGTAGTCTTTCGGGTTGATACAGTCGGTCGCGCCCAGCTTCTTCGCCAGTTCAAACTTGCTCTCGTTGAGATCAATCGCAATGATGCGGCTGGCCTTCGCCATGGTGGCACCAATAATTGCCGACAAACCAATACCACCCAGACCGAAGATAGCAACGGTGGCACCTTCTTCCACCTTGGCAGTATTCATGACGGCGCCCATACCGGTGGTCACACCACAACCGAGCAGACACACTTCTTCCAATGGCGCTTCCGGATTGACCTTGGCCAGCGAAATTTCTGGCAGCACCGTGTATTCAGAGAAGGTAGAGCAACCCATGTAATGGAAAATCGGTTCACCGTTGCAGCTGAAACGGGTAGTGCCATCCGGCATCAGGCCCTTGCCCTGAGTGGCACGCACCGCCTGGCACAGGTTGGTCTTGCCGGATTTGCAGAACTTGCACTCGCCACATTCCGCGGTGTACAGCGGAATCACATGGTCGCCGACTTTCAAGCTGGTCACGCCCTCGCCAATCGACTCAACGATACCGCCGCCTTCATGGCCCAGAATCGCCGGGAAAATACCTTCAGGATCTTCACCAGACAGCGTAAAGGCATCGGTATGACACACGCCCGTGGCGACAATCTTGACCCGCACTTCACCGGCCTGCGGTGGTGCAACCTCAACCTCTTCAATCTTTAAAGGCTCTTTCGGCCCCCAGGCAATAGCGGCGCGGCACTTGATAGGTTCAGCCATGTTGTTCTCCTGCTGGTGATTTAGCGTAAAAACACCATTCTAGTTTTTCCTCACATGGATATAATCCCCAAGATTAACAATTTATCTTTACGGTGTAGAAATAATGGTGCAGTGGGAAGGAGTCAGAGAATTTGTTGCCGTGGCCGAAACCAGCAGCTTTACCGCGGCCAGCCAACGGCTGAAACTATCGGTAGCTCAGGTCAGCCGCCAGGTTGCCGCACTGGAAGCCCGACTCAACAGCGAATTGCTCCACCGCACCACCCGCAAGGTGTCGGTGACGGAAGCCGGCCGACTGTATTATCAGCATTGTCGGCCTTTGCTCGATGGCCTGGAAGAAGCCGAGCAAGCGCTTAACTCCCTCAACCACAAAGCCACCGGACTGTTACGACTGACCGCACCGTTCACCTATGGTGAAAATCATATTTCCCTGTTACTCAACGACTTCCTGCTGCTGCATCCCCAGGTGCAGCTTGAATGCCAGATGACCAACCAGAAACTCGATCTGATTGACGGCGGTTACGACCTCGCCATTCGCCTGGGCAAGCTGGAAGACTCCTCCATGAAGGCTCGCCGCCTGACCACTCGCCAGCAATATCTGTGTGCTTCGCCAGAGTACTTGAGCAAACGGGGCGAGCCCCATTCGCTCTCGGAGTTACAACACCACAACTGTTTGCTGGGCACTCTCGATTACTGGCGTTTTCGAGAGTACAACCGGGAAAAAATCCTCCGCGTCAGCGGCAACCTGCGCACCAACAGCGGCCTGGCGCTGGTCGATGCAGCCCTCAAGGGCATAGGTCTGGTTCAGCTGCCGAATTATTACGTCAAGGAACATATCGACAGTGGCGCACTGGTTGAGCTCTTGCCGCAATTCCAGCCGGAAGCCGAAGGGATCTGGGCGCTGTATCCGCACAGCCGCCACCTGTCGACCAAGGTCAGGCTGTTGGTGGATTTTCTGGCAGAGCGGCTCGGGAGTTGAGTTAACGGAAAATCAAGCAGCGGCCACGCAAATGCCGCAGGGATAAGATATATGCCACCTGCGCAATTCTTTTTCCCAATACTGACACTGGACTACCTGCCCGCTGGTGCACAAGCTATACAGGTACATCAGCAAGCAGAAATCGGTTTGCTGAAATGTGATTATCCGCTGGCTTATACCGTGTTTACTGGAACATAAGCTGCTTGTATCTCTTGAAGTAACAGGAAAATGAATATGTCAGATTACATTGCAATGACTGCTGTTATTGAAGCCAGAACCGGTTGTGCAGAAGCATTGGAAAAACAGTTGCCAGAGTTCGAGAAAGTCACCAACGACGAGCCAGGCTGTGTTGAATTCAGGTTTTTTAAAGCAGCCGAAAAGCCAAACCAGTTTATCTTATGGGAGATTTTTACCAGTCAGGAATCACTGGCAACCCATATGAATGCGGACTATACCAAGGACCTTTTTGCTCTGGATTTAATACAATCAACTCAAGTGATAAAACACAGCAAAGTGATATAGAGGCTCTCGTTCGTAGGGGCTGTCAGCGGGGGTGTTCATAGTTCTGTGTCAGCTCATTCTCACAGATCCACGTAGGACAAGACTATTAGGACACCCATGGACTATCACCGGACTATCAGGACACCCACTTAAGCAGACTATCAGGACACCCATCGATCAAGCAGAGACCAGACTATTAGGACACCCATCAATCAAGTACTTTTGCCTGATTCCATTGCCGCGTCGCGGTTCGTGACGGGATCTTCACAAAATCCCCATATAACTGTGGTTAACTCGATCCTAGTTTCAGCGACATAGACTGATCAACCACGATGACACCCAATTTCTCCCGACCACGGCACTGGCTGACGCTGGCCACCGTGGTGCTGGTTTGCAGTGGCTGCACCAGCGTGCGTTTTAACGAACGCGAAACCCTGGCCCGGCCGGATATGCAGTTTGATGGCACGCCACTGCAGGCCGAACTGGAAAACCATATCTATTCATCCCGCGAAGGCGCTTCGGGCACTTTTTCGACCGGTGGCGGAGGTGGCTGCGGGTGTTACTGATAAAAACAGTCATCAGCTGGTTGCTGGTTTTACCCTGTTTTGCGGCTGCTCCATCCAGTGGTGAACTGGATGATCTGTTTGCCTTTCGTGGCATTGTGTTGCAGCAAGACGATAACAACGGTGGTAATCCCTACGTCAGCGAAGATGCCTCTATTTACGAGGGACTCTTTCTCTACCGCAGCAGCCTCGGCGCTGAGGATGCATTACAAGGCAAGTTCACCGGCGACGTAGTGTCTGCTGCCTCCTATGACGATGCGCGGGAAAAAGCCGAAACCGTCTCCGGTGCTACTGGCTACAATCCGGGTCGCTTTAATATTGATATTGCCTGGCTGCACCAAAGTCTGGACTGGGGCTTCTCCATCGGCACCAGTTATGGCCAGGAATACGCCTACCGATCACAAGGTTACAACCTGTCGGGCAATCTTGATCTGGCGGAAGGAGCCACGCAACTGAGTGCCAGCTTGCAGGTGTTTAACGATCAGGTACGGGTGATTCGCTTCGATGGCAGCAAGGAGCACGATCAGGTGCGTAATACCGACACCCTGAATCTGGGTTGGACGCAAAGCCTGACGCCAACCCGCGTGCTGAATCTGGGCTGGTCGAACAGCCAGCAACGCGGAATGCTCGCCACGTCCTTTAATGCCGTCAAGGTAGACGACCACTTTGAGTTTGAACAACTCCCCGAACACCGTATTCGCAACGCCGGTTCCATCCGTTACAAACAGGCAAACGGAGAAGACTCCTGGCAGCTCGGTTTCAGCCGCTATCAGGACAGCTGGGATGTCAAAGGCAATACCCTGGAGCTGCGATATTATGCCCATTTCAATCGTGGCCAACTGGTGCTGGAGCCGGTCTATCGCTATTACCAGCAACAACAGTCCCGTTATTTTGCCTGGCAGTTTGATGGCTTGCCGCCCTTTCGCAGCTCGGATTCTGACCTCGGCGATTTCGACGGCCATACCCTGGGGCTGAATGTTTCCTGGCTCGGTTCTGCCCCCTGGCTGCAGCGACAGGCCTGGTATGATATGGGTTTTCAGGTCTACGATCGCAGCGACAACATCCGCTTTTACTGGCTGACCGTCGGCTGGCGCTATCCCCAATAACGTCTGCGTCTGGCGCTATTTATAACCCTTCAAGACTGGAGCCACCATGCTAAAACTTTTACTGATGTTGATGTTAACGCTGGCCTCAGCAACACACGCCCTGCAATCACCTGCCCATGCCCCCGAATTCAGTGGCACCAGTTTGGTTGGCACAGCGATCCGTTATCAGCCAGGCGCACCGACCCTGCTGGTATTCTGGGCTTCCTGGTGCCCGACCTGTATGAAAGAACTGCCAGATATGATCACCCTCACCAATAGCAATCCCTGGCTAACGGTCGTCGGTGTCAACCTCGACCGCACTGCCGCCAATGGTCTGGCGGTGGTCGAACAACGCGGTATTCCCTACGCCTCGGTCAAGGATGGCGAGTTGACCATCGCCGACCAGTATCAGGTTCGGGGCACCCCCACGCTGGTGGTGATTAACGCCAGTGGCAACATTATCCAGATTACCCATCATTTGAATGATGAGTTGCGTGCTGCCCTGGCGGCTATTCAGCCAGCCGCGCAGCCAGCTATTCCAACACCAGCAAACGCCCAGCAAACCGTGCAACCAACCTCAAAATGATACCGATAGCGCCACAACACCCGCACCGGCGTATCTGCCGACGGTTAGCCATATTACTGACCGCATCGCTAGCAATAACACAACTAGCAATAACACAGATGGCGGCCGCACAGACCCCGGCAACCGTCGGCAACAACACATCACAACGCTGGCCAACCCAGCATCTTCTGCCGGATCAACCCACCGCTGCGGAGTCACGCCAGAGCAGCAGAGTCAGCCGCACCGTCACACTGATGACCACGCCGGTGGAATTTGTGATTCAGTTAGCGCTTGAATCCGCGCCTGAATTAATCGAGCAGACCGCCACTGCCAATCAGGCAATTGACGAGGCCATCGGAGAAATCCAGCGCATTGAACAGGTGATGTCGGAATGGCAACCACACAGTGAGGTGTCTCAGATTAACAGCGCGGCGGGCACAGGGCCGGTGGCGATCAGCGAGGAACTGTATCGGCTGTTGCAAATGGCATTACAGGTGTCTGAACTCAGTGGTGGACGGTTCGATATCACCTTCCGCAGTGCGGGCAAGTTATGGGATTTTCGTCACCAGATCATCCCCACCCAGGCGCAAATAGAGGCCGCCATAACTGCGATTGATTACCACAAAGTGCGGCTGCAACAATCCACCACCAGCCCTACCGGTTATCTGGCAGAAATTACCTCAGCCAACACCAGCATGGGATTGGGTGCCATTGCCAAGGGTTATGCCATCGACCGCGCCGTACAAGTCATTCGACGCGCCGGATTCCAGCAATTTGTTGTCAATGCCGGAGGTGATCTGTACGCCAGCAGTGTGCCAGGACAACCGCTGTGGCAAGTCGGCATTCAGCACCCTCGACAGCGTGAGCAACTGATTGCGCGCCTGCCTGTCGCCAATATGGCGGTGGCTACCTCAGGCGACTACGAACGCTATTTCATTCACAACGGCCAGCGCTATAGTCACCTGATCAACCCGGCAACAGGCTACCCCGCGAATGGCTGCCAGAGTGTCACCATCATGGCCAGCCGTGGCTTCTGGGCCGATGCCCTGGCCACCGCAGTGTTTGTTATGGGGCCGCAAGAAGGTATGGCACTGGTTGAACAGCTGGACGATGTTGAAGCCATGGTGATCGATGCCGCTGGCATCGAACACCTGTCCAGTGGGTTTACCCTGTAACACTCTCCATGGCTGTCCACCGGCGCTACCGACCCGCCCCTTCCGATTGCACTGCTACCCAGCCATTGACGCTGGCAGCGCCAACGGCGCGGATTTGGTCTTTCATTTTTTCCTTCATGTTCCAGGCCATTTCGTGGAAGTAAAAGGCCACGGTATTAATGGCAGGTTCAACAATGGCCACCAGACCTCCGACCAACAAATCCCCCGTCAGAGTGTAGGCAACGGTAAACGCCACACAAAAGTGCATCACAGCAAAGGTCAGTGTCTTGATCATTTTAAGCTCCTCGCCAGCTGCCTTGCTGGCGCTGTCTGGCATTGATTGGAATACACCAACAGAGTAACGCCACCCTTTAAATAGTTTAAATAAAATAAAACTAGAATTCTGATAGCTTTTTAAATTATAACAAATGGAAATTATCCCCATTTTTAGACAGTCAGACAGAAGTTCGCTACAGTTCTGCTCTTCGTTTTCACCGCAGATCACCATGAGCCAGATCGAACGTCCCTCCCGCCTGCTCACTGCCTGTGCCGCTGTACTGCGCCCACTGGTACGTCTGCTACTGAGAAATCAGGTGACCTACACCGCCTTGCTACCCTTGTTGAAACAACTTTATGTTGAAGTGGCTGATCAGGAACTGACGCTGGATGGCAAACGCCAGACCGAGAGCCGCCTCAGCCTGCTGACCGGCATTCACCGCAAGGAGGTCAAACGCCTGCGAGAAGACGTGATTCCGACGCAGCAGGTGCCGGTAAACCTGTCATTGGGAGGGCAACTGGTTGCCAGCTGGCTGGCGACCGCAGGTTATCACCAGGATGGCCAGCCACAACCGATTCCACGCCAGAGCCGCCAGCCCGGAGATGTCAGTTTTGAAACCCTGGTCGAAACCGTCGGCCATCAGGATATTCGCCCACGGGCCGTATTAGACGAATGGCAGCGGCTGGGCATTGCCAGTGTTAATGGTAAAGACGAAGTGGTATTGCAAACCGACGCTTACGTGCCACGCGGCAACGAAGAAGAAAAACTCTACTATTGGCAACGTAATCTGGCCGACCATATCCAGACAGCATCGCAAAACCTTGATGACACCAACCCGCCACGGCTGGAGCGCAGTGTGTATTATGGCCAGTTGTCACCCGCCGCTGTCGACGAATTACACCACCTGTATCGGGAAAAGAGCATGGCGTTGCTGAAGCAGATAAACGAACGGGCACGCCAGCTGAAAACCCGCTCACCCGGGAATTTACGCATGAATGCCGGGGTGTACTTCGCCTGCGACGAACAACCAGCGTCGTCCACCAACCCGAATCCAGCCCCCGCCACGCACCTGCAGGAAACCGATGTATGAACGGACTCACACCCCGGCTGCTCATTCTGCTACTGATGGCCAGCAGCCTGCCCGCCAAGAGCGGCATTGAGAACGACGGCATTGGCGGCACCGGCCAGCAACCGCAACTCCCCGGTGACGAGGAAGGTATTGGCGGCACCGGTCGCAGTATCAATACGCCAGAGCGGCCGGAAGTATTTGAGCGACCAGATATTTTTGAACGCCCGGATGTTGATCTCTATGGCGCAGATAACAGCAGTGACAGTGTTGATCTGGATACCGGCACAGAAGATACCGGCACAGAAGATACCGCAACCCCGCCATAAAACGCGGCTCCTGAAGAGCACTAACAGGCTGTTGAAATTCTTATTCACTTCGCAGACAGAAGCTTTTCAACCCGATAATTCACGCTTATCTGGTTGTTTTCTGAGTGAT
>OJIO01000562.1_pt1 | contig 22640 bp, 15 predicted proteins | sample 1595621 | NCBI WGS metagenome assembly OJIO01 (sample SAMN05416776, study PRJEB24817) | seawater metagenome | isolation source: Sea water | place: Canada:Atlantic | collected 2013-07
ATACCATCTGGGTCTAAAAAATCATCACACTCTATAGCTACAAGATCAGCAAAAGAATTATTAGGAGTTTCTCCAATATTTAATACTAGTTCCACTAAATCTCTAGCACATTCTTGATCAGATATAACCTTTACATATACAGATTGTAAAACATTACCAACTGGGGGGTAGGATACTGGATCTAAAATAAGTTCTGTACCAGCAAGGTCTTTAAAATATTCAAAACTAGCATTAGTTGTAGGTGAAACCTCATCTTCTGCTTGAGTAAGATCTACAGTGGGGTTAGAGTCTCCAGTAACAATACAATAATTAATTTCTATACCAGAATTTACCACAGGTAATGGATCTACAATTAATTCAAAAGAAGTAAAAGCACTACCAACAGAGTCATCAGAGATTGCATTACATGCAGCATTGGCTATATTTTCAATTCTAACATACACTCTTTGGGAGTTAGTTACTAGATAGTCTATATCCTTAGGAATCAAAAAGGTAGGGTCACTATCTACAGCACCATCACGTTCTGTATAATAAGATATGGTATAATTACCCGGATTGGTAACACCTGTTAAAATTTCAGCATCTTTTGTGTTTAAAAGAAATGAAGATTTTTGATCTATGTCTGATCCAGAAGCAGTATCATCACACAATCTATAAACAGTGGGTTGAGAAGGTATAGGGAGGCTTGTTATTTGAATAATAAATGATCCATCTATATAACAACTAGAACTATCTCTATTAGTTACTCTAACATAAATTGTTTCAATAATATTAGTGTTAACATATCCAACAGGATCTACTATTGGATTGGTATAATCAGGATCTGAAAAATATTGAACTTCAAAGTTAATAGGACTCTGCCCACTTAAAATATCGTTTTCTTTTATTGTTAAATTAAAGTTTTCAGTTAGGTTTCCGTCAGCATCACATAACTGAAAAGCAGGAATTAAAGGGTTAATAGTTGGAGCATCTACAAACTCTAATATAACATCGTCACTACCATTACAGCCATTAGCATCTGTAATTTCACATGTATATATGCCATTTCCTAAATTTGCAACATATGTTTGATTAATAGCCCCAGGTAATATTGCACCATCCTTAAGCCATTGGTAACTTGTAGCAACAGTATTTGCTGTTAGCGTAAGTTCGTTCCCACAAACAGCTGTATTATTTGCTTTTATAAAATCATCACCTAAATCAAACCCTAAATTAAAACTTCCTGCTTCTAGAAAAACTGCAGAATCAAAAGCACTATCAGCAATACTCCCTATTTGTCCATCATTAGCATCTGCAATTACTAGTTTAATATGGTATTTTTGATTAGGGATCACAGTTGCTGTTGCATTTAATATAATAGTTCTACCATTAAAATTTGTATCTCCTAGGTTATAGCCTTCAAAATAATCTTCATTTTGAGGACCACAACCAATTCCAATTCCATTTAAATCTACACCAGAATGAACACTTGTAACACTAACAGGTGTTGTAGTTTCTGGAATTATAGCAATATTTTCATAGGTTGTTGTTCCAGCTACTTTTAATAGAAATGCAAAACTATCACTGTAAAGACAGGGGTAATTAAATTCATATTCTTCTGAAGCCATTATATAGCGAAAATTTATAGTATCTGAACTTGGGGTAAAATCAAATTCAAAAACTGTGGCATCTGTAAATACTGTATTTGGGTCTATGATTTGATTTAGATCAAAATCAGATAATCCAGTTGATGAATCGTTAAGAGCAGGAATTCCATTTGATATATTAAATGCATTACCGCTTGTTAAAACGATTCCTTCTTCAAATGGAAATGTACTTCCAGGAAGTCTTTTAAAATATCCATAACTTTTTGTTGTTGTATCTGTTGGATTGCCATTTACTACGGATGATATATTACTAATATTAGCACAGTTACCTCCCACTAATACATCACTAATTAATTCTTCAGGAGAAAATGATGACTCAGCATCTAAAATATCATTAACTCTTATTGTTTGAGCTTGTAAAAAAGAAATAGTAGAACTTAATAAAAAAAATATGGGTAAGAAACTTCTAAGTATATTGTTTTTTAATTTCATTTTAGGGTAAGTAATTTCATATAAGTCAAAGATATATATATTAACTTTTTCTATCTCCTCAACAACGAAAAATTTCCTTTTCTATTTCTTAAGGCTTCAAAACTCTCAGCTGTTAAATTTTGATATCCATCATTTCCACACACTTCAATAGCATCTGAACAGTCATTTTGTGAGAAAATTAATATAGAATTTAATAGTAAAAATAGTGTAAGTATTTTTTTCATAGTAGGGGTTATTTCATCTTTGTAAGTACCTTTGTAAATAGATTTGTAAATATACAATTTCTATCATATTAAAATAAATCATAATTATGGCAAGTAATACAGTAACTACAGTTTGGAAAGAGAATATGTTATTTGAATCTGATAACCCAAGTGGGCATTCTGTTTTAATAGATACTTCTTCAGAAAATGGAGGAGAAAATAAAGGGCTAGGGCCCAAAGCATTAATGCTTTCTTCTTTAGCAGGCTGCTCTGGTTTGGATGTGGTTTCTTTATTGAAAAAAATGAGAGCTGAGGTAGCCGATTTTAAAATGGTTGTTCATGCAGAACTTACAGAAGAACACCCTAAATACTATCATAAAGTAGCGGTAGAATATCATTTTTATGGAAGTAATTTACAGGAAGACAAAATTAACAAAGCTGTAAAGTTATCTATAGACCAATATTGTGGCGTCATGGAAATGTTTCGTCAATTTGCAAAAGTAACTACAGAAGTGTATCTTCATGAAAAATAATTAAACTCTGGTACTGAGTTGTGTTCAGTACAAATTGCTATGCGTTGGACTTTAAAAACAACACCCAATATTACTACGGTACAACAGCTTTCTAAAGATCTTTCAATAGATGACACGCTTTCTAAACTTCTTGTTCAAAGAGGTATCTCTACTTTTGAAGAAGCTAAAAAATTCTTTCGCCCTTCTTTAGAAGAACTTCACGATCCGTTTTTGTTAAAAGACATGGATCTTGCTGTTTCTAGAATAGAGAAAGCAATAGCAAGCAATGAAAATATTCTTATTTATGGAGATTATGATGTAGATGGCACCACCTCCGTTTCTTTGGTTGCCTCTTATTTAAAAACCATTACTACAAGTATTTCTACGTATATCCCAGATAGATATGACGAAGGTTACGGAATCTCTTACCAAGGAATTGATTTTGCCGCAGACAATAATTTTTCACTTATTATTGCCTTAGATTGTGGAATTAAAGCCATTGATAAAGTAGCCTATGCCACCAAAAAAAAGGTAGATTTTATTATTTGTGATCATCACAAACCTGGTCCTAAAATACCGGAGGCAGTGGCCGTCTTAAATCCTAAGAGAGTAGATTGCAGCTATCCGTACGATGAATTGTGTGGTTGTGGGGTAGGCTTTAAATTGGTTCAGGCATTGGCTTCAAAAAGAGGGCAAACCATAGAAGATTTAACGCAGTACTTAGATTTGGTAGCTATTGCAATTGCTGCAGATATTGTTCCTATAACAGGCGAAAATAGAGTGCTCACGTATTTTGGCTTGCAGGTAATTAATTCGAATCCAAGAAATGGAATTAAAGCAATTATACAAGAAGTACACAAAAAAGTACTAACCATTACCGATGTTGTTTTTATAATAGCCCCAAGAATTAATGCTGCTGGAAGAATTAAACACGGTAATGCTGCTGTAGAATTGTTAACAGAGGCCAATTTTGAACAAGCTTTAGAATTTGCCAAAGCAATAAACCAATACAATACAGAACGAAGGGTTTTAGATGCTCAAATTACAAAAGAAGCCTTGCTTCAAATTGAAGAAAACAAAGAAAAAGAACAATTTACAAGCGTTGTATTTAACGAAACATGGCACAAAGGAGTTATTGGTATAGTTGCTTCTCGCCTTATTGAAACCTATTATAGACCCACATTGGTTTTTACTAAAAGTGGCAATAAGTTAGCAGCTTCTGCTAGATCTGTGAAAGGCTTTGATGTTTATGAAGCGTTAGAACAATGCTCAGAGTTTATAGAACAGTTTGGTGGTCATAAATATGCTGCTGGTTTAACATTAGACCCTGAGATGTATACTGCTTTTAAAAATAAATTTGAAGAAGTTGTTAAAAATACTATTGATAGAGAGTTATTAATTCCTGAAATTACCATAGATGCCAGCCTAGAATTGTCTGATATAAGCCCAAAATTCTTTAGAATACTTCAACAAATGGGGCCCTTTGGCCCACAAAACATGAAACCGGTGTTTAGCACTACTGCTGTAAGAGACAATGGCTACGGAAAAACCGTTGGGGCAGACAAAAGCCACTTAAAATTAAATATTATCTACGGAGCTGATAAAAAAACCTACAATGCCATTGGTTTTGGTTTGGGCAATAAAATGAAATTTATTCAAAACAATTTTGATATTGCCTATAGTTTAGATGAAAATGAATGGAATGGCAGAACTTCTTTGCAACTTCTTTTAAAAGACATTAAAAAGCCTTTGTAGAGAACTATTTTTTCTACTTAAAATAATACAAATTATTGCTCTTTAATTAAGTACATATACACCGGGTAATGATCACTATAACCTCCTGTATACTTGCCAAAAGAAAAACTTCTGAGAGGATAGCCTTTATAACGCCCTCTTTTGGTGGTTAGAAAACGTTTGTTAAAAATCATTGCTTTGTACATTTTATAGGAAGAGAAATCTTTTTCTCCTTTATCTAAAAGAGGAGAGGTGATTAATAGTTGGTCAAATAAATTAATATTATCTCTAAAACCCAGTGTATTTAACCCTTTTTGAAACATGTCTTCATAAGGATTATAAATATCATTTTCGGTAACTTTTTTCTTATCACTTTTTGTCTTTAAAACATTTTTAAAACTGGTGTTTATAGGATCGTCATTAAAATCTCCCATAATAATTATTTTAGCGTTTAGATTCATTGCTCTTACTTGCTCTATAATCTTTGTGTTTTGATAAGCTGCCTTCTCTCTTAAAGGCCTACTTTTTATTTCGCCACCACTTCTAGATGGCCAATGATTTACAATAATATGAATTAATTCATCATCTAAATACCCAGTAACTAACAGTTGGTCTCTAGTATATACTTTTCTGTTATTTCTATAAATATTAGGATTAAAAGATTGGTGAAAAATAGGGGTAAAATATTTTTTTTGGTAAAGTAGTGCAACATCTATTCCTCTTTTATCTGGAGACTCGTAATGTATAATTTCGTAATTTTTTCCCTTTATGTATTTAGATTTTACTAAATCTTCTAAAACCGAGAGGTTTTCTACCTCAGAAACTCCTAAAATAGCAGGACTTGTTTTTGCTGTTTCTTCACCAATTTGAGCAATAACAGATGCTAATTTGTCAATTTTATCCCAATAAACTATAGATTTATTTCCTTTTAGCTCCATCATAGGACTTGCTTCATCATTCTTAGCTATATCATTTATTGTATCAAATAAATTTTCTAAATTGTAAAAAGCAACTGTTCTGATTGCATATTTTTTTTCATTTTTTTGAGAAAAAGTAATAAAAGGTAGGTGTACAATAAGAATTAATACTACATATTTTTTCATTTTTTTTAACACAAACATATAAAACAAAATAGCTATCAATAATCAAATCTCATTATTTTAACAATTTATTAAGGTCTAAAACAATAAATTTATTAAATTTATTAAAAAAAACCGCTAAAAAATGTTTTATGAAAAAGTTTATGATTCCGATGGCATTGCTATTGCTATTGGTGAAAGGAATACATGCACAAAATATTGTAAAAGGTATTGTTGTAGATTATAATTCTGAAAAACCGCTAAAAAATGTTTCCGTAACAATTAAAAATAATTCTACACAATTACTAGAGACCAATGATCTTGGAGTTTTTATCTTAAAAAAACTTGGTAATGGTAATACTATCTTAGAATTAAGTTTATCTGGTTATGAAACTCAAAATTTTCAATTAGATTTAATTGGTACAACAATAGATTTAGGGATTATTTTCTTATACCCAACTATTATTTATGGAGAAGAAGATTTTAGTACCATCACACTCACAGACGATGAGTTAAATGACGATACAAACAGCGCTGATAATATTTCAGGATTGCTTCAATCTTCTAAAGATATTTATTTAAGAACAGCCGCCTTTGAGTTTAGTTCTTCTTTTTTTAGAGTTAGAGGTTTAGATTCAGAAAATGGTAAAGTACTTATCAATGGAATAGAAATGAACAAGGTCTTAAATGGAAGACCACAATGGAGTAATTGGGGAGGCTTAAATGACGTGTTAAGAAATCAGGAATTCAGCTCAGGTCTTAGCCCCTCTGATGTAACCTTTGGTGGTTTTTTAGGTGTAACCAATATTAATGTAAGATCTTCTGAACAAAGAAAAGGAACACGCATTTCATATGCATCTTCTAATAGAAGTTACATCCATAGAGCTATGGCAACCTATTCTTCTGGAGTCTCTAAAAATGGTTGGGGGTATACAATATCGGCAAGTAAAAGAATAGGAAATGAAGGATATGTAGATGGCACTATGTACAATGCTAACTCACTTTTTACTTCTATAGAAAAGAAGATTAATAACAACCACAGTTTAAGTTTTACCTCCATCACAGCATTTAACAAAAGAGGAAAGTCTGCTCCTCAAACTCAAGAAGTTTTTGATTTAAAAGGAATTAAATACAATTCTTATTGGGGATCTCAAAATGGAAAAATTAGAAACTCTCGAGTAAAAGAAGTTGCAGAACCAATTTTTATATTAAGCCATTATTGGATTATAGATGAAAACACCTCTTTAAACACAAACATTTCTTATCAATTTGGCAAAATTGGAAATAGTAGAATTGATAATAATGGAACTAAAGTAGATGGAGATGCCTTAGATGGTGGTGGAAATCCGTACATCGTTAACTTAGGCGCCTCTAACCCAGACCCTACTTATTATCAAAAATTACCTAGTTATGGCTTAAGACAAGGGGTTAATAATGTATATGAAATTGAACAAGGATTCCTTAATGATGGCCAGTTGAATTGGAGCAGTTTATACAACGCCAATTTAAACGTAAATAATAACGGAAATTCATCTTATGTACTATATGAAGATAGAAATGATGATATTCAGTTTACCGCAAACACCATCTTAAATAAAGATATTTCAGAAAATATCACATTAAATACAAGAGTTCAATACACTCAATTAAGCTCTAAAAATTTTGCGGAAATTATAGATCTTTTAGGAGGAATAGGGTATTTAGATGTAGATTCTTTTGCAGAGTCTTTTGATGAAAAACAAAATAACTTATTAGATCCTTTACATATTGTTGGAGTTGGAGAACCGTTTAAATATAACTTTAATTTGTATTCTAATATAATTGATGGTTTTATTCAGGGGCAATTTAAATACAATAAAGTAGATTTTTATTTGGCCGCTACTATCTCTAACACCTCGCATCAAAGAGATGGGTTATTTCAAAATGGAGGATTTGCTAATAATTCATTGGGGAAATCTGAAAAACTATCATTTACTAACTATGGGACAAAAGGAGGCCTAACTTATAAATTAACTGGACGTCATTTATTTGATGTAAACGCTGGATATGTAACAAAGGCTCCTAACTTAAGAAACTCTTTTTCAAATTCTAGAGAAAATAACACTACTGTTGAAAATTTAACAAGTGAAAAAATACTTTCTGCAGATGTGAGTTATATTATAAGAAGTCCTATTATTCAAGCAAAAATAACCGGTTACTATACCAAAATACAAGGTGCAACTGAAATCTCTTTTTTCTTTGCTGACGGTATTGGTGGAGATAATACAGCATTTGTTCAAGAGATATTATCTGGAATTGATAAAAAACATTTTGGTACTGAAATAGGAATTGAAGCACAGGTTACACCCACTATTAAATTAAAGACTGCTGGTAATTTTGGTCAGTACACTTTTGACAATAATCCAAGCCTGTACCTAACTACTGAAAATAATAACAGATCTCTAGAGGCTGGATTTATAGATGGACGTAATGATTTTGGCACCTCTCATCTTAAAAATTATAAATTGGCCGCAGGACCACAAACTGCCTATTCAGTTGGTTTTGAATATAGAGATCCTGAGTATTGGTTTGTAGGAGCAACAGCAAACTTTTTTGATAATGTATATATAGACATTGCACCGTTAACAAGAACTTCAAATTTTGCAGATGACGGTGGAATCCCTTTTAATGATTATGATGAAGATATTGCAAGACAATTATTACACCAAGAAAAATTTGATAATTATATGGTTGTAAATATGGTTGGAGGGAAATCTTGGAAAATTGGAGACCAATATATAAGTTTCTTTGCTAGCGTTGGAAACATCTTAAACACAACATACAAATCAGGTGGATTTGAGCAAGGTAGAAATGCTAATTACAGACAAATAAAAGAAGATAAAGACTTAGAAATTCCTGTTTTTGGTAACAAATATTGGTTTGGTAGAGGAACTACCTACTTCTTAAATATTAACTATAGTTTTTAAAAAAATATACACCCTATGAAAACATCTAAATTTTATGGCTTTTTATCATTTATAATGATTGCCTTTACCATTACTTCATGTGTTAAAGATGGAGACTTTACCCTTCCCAACATTTCTATAGAAGAACCTAATATTATTACAAACTCAAGTATTACCGCGATAAAGACTGCCCTTCAACAAGAATTTAATACTAATGAAAACTTAGTATATACTTTTAATGTCAATGAAAACGCTCCTACTTTTGTAGAAGGATACGTTGTTTCTAGCGATGCAACTGGAAACTTTTATAAAAAATTAATTATTCAAGACAAAGCAGAGAACCCAACAGCTGGTATAGAAATTGTTTTAAACAAAACATCGCTGAGTGAAACGTATGATATTGGAAGAAAGGTATATGTGAAATTAGATGGCTTATCTGTTTCCTATGATGACGGAGAAAATTCTTATAATACCAGTCCAATGAATGGAGTAGCAGGTAAATATGTCTTAGGTATTTTAGATGGAGACAGGGTAGATGATATTCCTTCAACTTCAATTAAAGATCATATTTTTAGATCTACAACTGTTGCAACGATAGTTCCTTCTAGAATCTCTTTAAGCGATATCAATGGAGTACACATAAATACCATGATTCAATTATCTTCTGCACAAATATTAAAATCTGAATTAAATAAAACCTTTGCTGGAGAACCTAATGATGAGTTTGATGGCTTTAGAACTATTTTAGAATGTGATACAGAAAAAATAATTCAATTACAGACCAGTACATTTGCAAGCTTTAAATCTAATGTTGTTCCTTCAGGTAAAGGAGTGTTTTCGGCTGTCTTATCTAAAGACTACAGAGCTGAATTTCTAGTTGTTATTGCAAATACACCATCGGATCTTGAGTTTACCAATGTTGAGAGATGTGACCCTCCAGTATTGGATTGCGGAGATCAGGCTGCTAGCGGAAGTATTATTTTATTTGAAGAAGATTTTGAAGACATAACTTCTACTGCAGCTATTACAAATGCTGGTTGGACCAATATAAATGTAAATGGTGGTAGTACAGTCTATTCTTCTAACAGTTTTAGTGGAAACAGCTATGTTCAAATAGCTGCCTATAACAGTAATGAATCTCCTCTAGAAGCTTGGTTAATCACTCCAGAAATTAATTTAGATTCCACTACAGATGAAGAAGTAACATTTGAGACCAATACAGGCTATGATAATGGGCCTGCCCTTACCGCCTATGTATCATCAGATTTTAATGGTGATCTAACCACAGCAACTTGGATACAGCTAGATGCCGTTTTATCTGAAGGCCCCTCTAATGGGTACAATAATTTTATAAGCTCTGGCGCTATAAATATTTCTTGTTTAACAGGTACATTTCATGTAGCTTTTAAATACCAAGGTGCAGCTAACGGCATTAGTACCACCTTTCAAATAGACAATGTAAGGGTAACTGGTAACTAGTATTTTTTTACTTTATGTAATAACTATAAGATTTCTATAAATGCTTCAAAAAAAACTCCCTAAAAACCTGTATAATTAATGTCTATAAAGAGCTAGCTTTGGTGCTGTCTCTTTTTTATAAAGATTCTAGCTTACTAAAAAGATATAGGTTTTAACACGCCACTAATTATTCAGAAAACGATAAGTACCCCTAATATTTAATTAAAAATGTAACAATCAAACAATTATAACGTCTAGTAATATCAGGAGTCCTAAAAAAAATTATGAACAACAATAAAGTAGTAGGTTAATTTTTAAAGCTAGAGCTGACCTAACTTTTGGTGCAGGTTTAGAGGTTTATGTAAAAGGGTAAGGAAGAGATTGTGAAGTTAGGAAATCTAATAATAAGTGAGATAAAACTATTTGTAAAATGAAAAAAATTACCCTCTTTGTTTTTTTATTCTTGTCATTAACTATTTATGCACAAAATATCATCGAAAAAGAAGTTTCAGGCATTGTTACCTATGATAATACACCTTTGGCAAATGTAACTATTTTGATCAAAAATTCAAAAAAAGGAACAAGTACAAATACTAAAGGAGTTTATAAAATACCTGCTAAAGAAGGAGATATTCTTCAGTTTACCCACTTAAATATGAAAACGATAGAAGTGTTAATTGAAGATGTTACTACAATTTTAAACATAGCAATGAAAGCTTCTAACAATGAATTGGATGAGGTTATTATTACTTCAAAAAAAAGCAAAGAACAAATGGGCTTGTATGCTAAAAAACCTAAAAAAATTTCTTCAGGGGGTTTTAACATAGATACAAAAAGAACAGGGTATTCTGTAGGTTATATTAGTGGAAAAGATTTGAATTTGTCGGGCATAAGTATTGGAAGAGCATTACAGGGTAAGATTGCAGGTTTTAAACTGGTTGTAGATGACTTTGGAAATGAATATGCAAAATTAAGAGATACAGGAACCTTATTAACGGTAAAGTATGCAATTTGGGTAGTAGATGGGCAAGTTTATAAATATGCACCTCCATTACCTCTAGAAAACATTAAAGAAGTAGCTGTTTTACGCTCATTAGCAGGTGTAAACCGTTTTGGTTCTGAAGCAATAGGAGGTGTTATTATTATTAATACTATAGTTGGCAGTTTAGATCCAACAAAAGATGTGTTTTCTAAAGAAAACCCCTATACAAATAAAGAATATTATAATGAAGATGCGGTTGCCTATGAACTTTTAAGTACTCCAAAACCAGATTATATTTTAGAATTAGAAAATAGTTCAAATACCAATGTAGCTTTTAAAAAATATCAAGAATTTTCATCAAAAAATGAAAACAACTTTGGTTTTTATTTGAATGTAGCAAATTCTTTTAAGTTAAAGTATAAAGATTTTGACAACTATAAAAGGGTATTATTAGATGCAGAAGAATATTCAAAATCTAACCCAGAAGAGCTTAAAATTATAGCGTATAAATATCAACAAGAAGGGTTTTATGAAAATGCACTTTCTGTATATAAAAAAATAATAAAATTACGTCCAAAACATGCACAGTCTTTCAGAGATTTAATAAATGTTTACACAGAATTAAAGCAATATAAAAAGGCTTTAAATATTTACAATTACTATTTCAAGAAAGGTTTTACATTAGAAGAAAACGGAATCGGGGAGATTATGATTCATGAAGCAGAGGCTTTAACAAGTAAAATATCAAACAAAAATCTGCCAAATGAAAAAACCTACGACATAAGGATTGTTTTTGAATGGAGTTCTTCTGAAGCAGAATTTACATTAGAGTTTATCAATCCTCAGCAACAAGTTTATAAAATAGAACATACTTTATCTGATAATAGCGCCCTTATTTTAGATGAGAAACTAAAAGGATACGCCTCCAAAGAATTTATAATTGATGGCAATATTGAAGGAGAATGGTTGGTGAATTTAACCTATTATGGAAATAAAAAATATGCACCTACCTATTTAAAAACAACTGTTTATACTAATTGGGGAAGAACTAATGAAACAAAAAAAATAGCTGTATATACAATGGTTTTAAAAGATCAAAAAACACAATTGTTTAAAATTAACACCTATTAAACTTAGTAAGAAACCAAAAACTCCTAAACGCAAAGCATTCAGGAGTTGTATGTATTTACAAAGCAATTAAGTTTATTTAGTCTACTAAAATAATTGCCTTGTTATCTTTTAATTCAATGGTACCAGATGAAATGGCTACCGTTAGAACCTTATCATCATCTGCATGAGATACGATCTTTCCATGCAAGTCATCTAATTCTAAATGTTCTTGAGTATGTACATGAATTTTTATAGTTCCTTCTTTTAAGGTAGATACTACAGCTGCGTGATTGTTTAACATTTGAAATTCGCCATCTGTACCGGGTACAGATATAGAATCTACATGAGAGGAAAATAAGACAGCTTCAGGTGATACTATTTCTAAATGCATAGGTTTTTATTTAATTATGCTTCAGCTAACATTTTATCTCCGGCTTCAATAGCTTCTTCAATGGTTCCTTTTAGGTTAAAAGCAGCCTCAGGCAATCTATCTAACTCACCATCCATAATCATATTAAATCCTTTAATGGTTTCTTTAATGTCTACCAAAACCCCAGGAATCCCTGTAAATTGTTCTGCAACATGAAACGGTTGAGATAAGAAACGTTGTACACGTCTTGCTCTAGATACAGCTAGCTTGTCTTCTTCAGACAATTCTTCCATTCCTAAAATTGCAATAATATCTTGTAATTCTTTATATCGTTGTAATAACTCTTTTACTTTTTGAGCACAGTCATAATGCTCATCTCCTAAAATATCTGCTGTTAAAATTCTAGAAGTAGAATCTAATGGATCTACTGCTGGATAAATTCCTAACTCTGCAATTTTACGAGATAAAACCGTTGTTGCATCTAAGTGAGCAAATGTTGTTGCTGGTGCTGGATCTGTTAAATCATCTGCAGGTACATAAACTGCCTGTACAGATGTAATAGATCCTTTTTTAGTAGAGGTGATACGCTCTTGCATTGCTCCCATCTCAGTAGCTAATGTTGGTTGGTATCCTACGGCAGATGGCATACGTCCAAGAAGTGCAGACACTTCAGAACCTGCTTGTGTGAAACGGAAAATATTATCTACAAAAAATAATACATCTTTTCCTTGTGCTTCTCCAGCACCGTCACGAAAATATTCTGCAATAGTTAAACCAGATAATGCAACTCTAGCACGAGCTCCAGGAGGCTCATTCATTTGTCCAAAAACAAATGTTGCTTTAGATTCTTTCATCCCGGCCTTGTCTACTTTAGATAAGTCCCATCCTCCTTCTTCCATAGAATGCATAAAATCATCTCCATATTTAATAATTCCAGACTCTAACATCTCTCTTAATAAATCATTTCCTTCACGTGTTCTTTCTCCTACTCCTGCAAATACGGAAAGACCACCATGTCCTTTTGCTATATTGTTAATTAACTCCTGAATTAATACGGTTTTACCTACACCGGCTCCACCAAATAATCCAATCTTACCTCCTTTAGAATATGGCTCAATTAAGTCAATTACTTTAATTCCTGTAAATAATACTTCAGTAGAAGTAGAAAGATCTTCAAACTTTGGAGCTGATCTGTGAATTGGAAGACCATCTTTACCTTCTTTAGGTAAGTTTCCAAGACCATCAATAGCATCACCAGTTACATTAAATAACCTTCCATAAATATCTCCACCAATTGGCATCTGAATTGGATTACCAGTAGCAACAACTTCTTGTCCTCTTTGTAATCCATCGGTTGCATCCATAGAAATTGTACGAACAGTATCTTCTCCAATATGTTGTTGAACTTCTAAAATTAAAATAGAACCATCAGTTTTTTTAATTTCTAATGAATCATAAATATTTGGAAGTTCAGCAGATTCTGTGTTAAACTCAACATCAATTACTGGACCTATAATTTGAGATACTTTACCTGTTATTGTAGACATTGTTCTTACTTTAAATTAATTTCTTGTAAAGAGCTAAAAAACACTCTTATTTTAGGCTGCAAAGGTAAATTATTTACCTGACGTTCAAAAGTTTTTTAATTATAATATTTAGAAAAAAGTTCAAAAAAAAAGCCTCATCAAAAGATGAGGCTTTTTATCTAATTTATAGTAAAAATTACTCGTTGGTAACTTTAATTTCAACTCTTCTGTTGTTAGCTCTACCAGCTCTTGTTTTATTGGTATCAATAGGATTTTCTTCCCCAAAACCTTTAGAATCTAATCTAGAAGCATCAACTCCGTTTTGAACTAAGTAATCTTTTACAGCAGCTGCTCTTTTAGCAGATAATGTTTGGTTAGACTTTGCTCTTCCAGTACTATCTGAATGTCCTTCAATTAAGAAAGTAGCTTTTGAAAACTCTTGCATAATTTTAACAATTCCTTCTAATTTATCAGAAACCGAAGGAAGAAAAGTAGCTTTACCAGATTTAAATAAAATTGTTTTTGCAAACTCTCCCATTTCTTTCTCAGCAACTTTTGTAAACACTGGTTCTGGACATCCATTATTAGATGCTGGCCCAACTTCGTTTTTACAGTTATCGTCTTTATCTAATACACCGTCTCCGTCTGTATCTGGCCAAGGACATCCTCCATTAGCTTTAGGACCTGCTACTGTAGCACATTTATCATCTTTATCTACAATACCGTCTCCGTCTGTATCAGGACATCCGTTGTTAGCTTTTGTTCCTTTAGCGTTAGGACACATATCGTCTTTATCTGCAATACCATCTGCATCTGCATCAGGACAACCATTTAAGGTAGCTAATCCTGCTACGCTAGGACAAGCATCTTCACCGTCAATAATTCCATCACCATCTGAATCTGGACACCCGTTAAATTCTTTTAACCCTGCTACTTCTGGGCATGAATCATATTTGTCATAAATTCCATCACCGTCTGTATCTTTACCTCCAAATTTAACAACAATTCCTAAAGAATGTTGGAAGTGAGTTGGAACTATGTCTTTAAAAGATTCCTTTGTACCAGTTTGATATACAAGGCCAACAGTTTCAGATAACCAAAAGTTTATTCCAAATCCGTAATTAAACAATCCTTCGCCTTCACCGTCTAAAGAAGTGTAACCACCTCCTAAGAACACAAAAGGGCTAAAGTATTGAGTAGAATTTCCAAAAATCTTTGCAACTAAGCCATCTAAACCATATTTAAGATTTGCATCAAAAGAAGAATGTACAATATCTGCATCATCTTCATTTCTAACATGTGTTATTCTGTTTAATGAACCTGCTAACTGTAGTGTAAAACCATCGTTAAGATATCTCTCTGCTGTAATTCTAGAGATTGTTGGTAAAAAATTCCAATCTGAAGTACCTAAATGATCGTTAAGTCTTCCAGAGAAATCATCTCCACCTCTAACATCTACAACATTAACACCTATAGTAACAGCCCAAGGGTTGTTAGAATCCTGAGCGCTTACATTGTTAACTGTTATCAATGTAAACAGAGCTATCACAGCTAATTGTATTCTTTTCATTATTTTAAATTTAAATTAAATTTTCTTAAATTGTTTTTGCAAAAATAGCCTCTTCCCTGTTAATTACAAAGAAAAAATACAAAAATTATAGTAAATATACGTTTTATTTTTCAGTATTGTCTTGATGCTTATTTACTTAGCATAAAAACAAACCCAATAGAATGCTGATAATGAGATGGTACTACATCTGATAATTGTTCTTTTGTTCCTGCCTGGTAAACAACACCTACAGTGTCTGTAAACCAACAGTTAACGCCAAAACCATAGTTAAGCATTGCTTCTCCTCCAACTCCTTTAAGAGAGGTGTACCCTGCTCCTAAGTATGCAAATGGACTGAAATATTTTGTAGATTTTCCAAAAACCGTTGAAACTACAGCATCTAGACCATACTTAACATTTACATCAAAAGAAGAATGCATTACGTCTTCAAAGCCATTGTCTAATTTGTTTAAAGAACCTGCTATTTGAAGTGTTAAAGCCTCACTTAAGTATGTCTCTGCGGTAATTCTAGATAATGGACTGTTGGCCCAATTCCAATCTGAATTACCAAGGTAATCGTTAAATCTTCCAGAGAAATCATCTCCACCTCTTACGTCTATAATATTTACACCTGCACTAATTGCCCACTGACCCTTTGAATCTTGTGCGCTAACATTACCAACAAATACTATAGTAAGTATTGTGATAATCTCTAATTTAAATCTCCCCATAATATAAATTTTTTGAATTAATTAACTATAAAAGTACTTTTTTTGGCACGACTACCAAAAAAAATAGAGAAAATACATATTTTTATTTATTAAATGACTGCTAACTCCTTTCCAATTTTAATAAACGAAGCAACTGCTTTGTCTATATGTTCTTTTGAATGTGCCGCTGATAATTGAACTCTAATTCTTGCTTTTTCTTTAGGTACAACAGGGAAAAAGAAACCAATCACGTAAATACCTTCCTGCAAAAGCTTGTTTGCCATTACCTGAGATAACTTAGCATCGTAAAGCATTACTGGAACTATTGCAGCATCTGCTCCAACTAAATCAAAACCTGCTATTGCCATTTTTTCTCTAAAGTAATTCGTGTTCCATTCTAGTTTGTCTCTCAAAGATGTATCATTAGATATAATCTCAAAAACTTTTAACGATGCTCCTACAATAGCAGGTGCTAATGAATTTGAAAATAAATAAGGTCTAGATCTTTGACGCAAAACTTCTATAATTTCCTTTTTACCAGTAGTGTAACCGCCCATAGCCCCTCCCAAAGCTTTTCCTAGGGTTCCTGTAATAATATCTATTCTTCCTAATACATTTTTTAATTCTAAAGTACCACGCCCTGTTGCCCCAATAAAACCAGTAGCATGACATTCATCTATCATCACCAATGCATCATACTTGTCTGCTAAATCACAAATTTCATCTAGTTTGGCTACAATACCATCCATTGAGAAAACACCATCTGTAACAATAATTTTAAAACGATGCTCATTTTTTGTAGCTTCAATTAATTGAGCTTCTAATGCTTCCATATTGTTATTATCATAACGATATCTAGATGCTTTGCACAAACGAACTCCATCTATAATAGAAGCATGATTTAAACTATCGGAAATAATCGCATCTTCTTTAGACAATAACGGCTCAAAAACACCTCCATTGGCGTCAAAAGCTGCAGCATATAAAATAGTGTCTTCAGTTTGATAAAATTCAGCAATTTTAGATTCTAATTTTTTATGAATGTCTTGAGTTCCACAAATAAACCTTACCGATGAAACTCCAAAACCATGAGTATCCATAGTGTCTTTTGCAGCTTGAATAACCTCTGGATGATTTGACAAACCCAAGTAGTTATTAGCACAAAAGTTAATGACCTCTTGTCCTGTAGAAATTTTAATAACTGCATCTTGAGACGATGTAATAATACGCTCAGACTTAAACAGACCAGCCTCTTTAATTTCTGCTATCTCTTTTTTTAAATGATCTTTTATTGCTCCGTACATAGTTATATAAATTCTTTATTTTGCTTAAAGTTGTAAAAATACTTTAAAATTCCTCTACAGATACTGTTTCGTTACTGTAAACAAGTACCTTCTTATGAACCGTGTATTTTAATGATTCTAAAACTCTTGCATAGTTTTCTAATTGAAAACGATGCGCTTCTTTTGAAATTCCGGTTTTATAATCTATAATCGTTACCTTATTCTCATGGTCAAAAACCAATCTATCTGGAATTACTATCTGATGGTCATAAACAATTTCTCTTTCATTATATATGGTAACATCTTCTGAATAGTACTTTTGCAGTTTAGGATGCAACATAATTTTCAGAATCCGCTGCTGTATTAGATCTTTTTCTACCAAATCTAGCTCTCCTTGTTGGTAATATTTCTCCAAAACTTTAACAACATCATCTTTGGTTAAAACCTCAGATAATATTTTATGAATAAAAGTACCATATTCTTTTGCCTCACCTCTTGTTGTTCCCCAAAAAATTGATGAATTTGCTAACAATCTAATTTGATGATTTTTCCAGGGTGTGCTTATGAAAGTTTCTTGAACTTGACAAGAGACTTCTTTAGCGTAGGTCATCACTTTTTTATTTACAGCTCCAAAAATATATTCATTTATGCCTTCATCCCATAAATTATTTTCTTTCAAAAAAGAGATAAAAATTCCTGAATAGTAGTTAAAATCTTCTAATCCGGATTTAAGTAACTTCTTTTCAGTAATAATATATAATTGCTCAGCGGCTCTTGTTAGCGCAACGTATAGTAGATTAAAGCTATCTAATTCTAATGCTGCTCTTCTTTCATCATAGATTTCTTTTCCCTTATTAGTAGCATATTGTATTTCTTTATTTAAAGAAACCATCATCGCGGGAAAATCATCACTATTAGTAGCTAACCATGCTTTTGGTTTAATGTCTTGATATATATTTAAATCACAGGGAAAAATTACAATAGGAAACTCTAATCCTTTAGATTTGTGAATCGTCATAATCTTTATTGCATTTGGGTTCTCTGAAGTTACAACGCTTAGCGATTCTTTTTTATGTTCCCAGAAATCTAAAAAATCCTGAATGCTAGACTCTTTTTGCTGTTGGGCCAACACTTCATCTAAAAAAAACTGAACATAGGCATCTGTTGTATCTTGCAAATGAAACGATCTAATGATTTGCTCTATTTTTTCATAAAAAGGTGATTGATGATACGAGATAATATCAAAATTACAGTTATACTCTTTCAGTAATTCTAGAACCTCATGTAATTCTAAATTTATAAAATCCGTAAAAAAAGCATGCCTTTCAATTGAACTATTGAGATGCTTATGTAAAAAATATAAAACCTCTAATAAGCTCTCTTTATCATTTGACTGAAGCGTGTATTTTAAAAAATTGATAATAAAATTTACTTTTTCACTGGTACTAAGCAATAAGGTTTCTGAGGAAACAATTTCTAAATTATTCTCAGATAAATAATTAGCAACAACAACACCTTCGCTTCGTTTTCTAACCAATACACAAACAGCTCCTAAAGAAACTTCGGAATCTAACTGTTGAATGATTTGATATACTTTCTTCGCATACTTTAGTTCATCTTCTTCTTTATCCTCTAGTTTCTCTAAAAAAGAAACCGACACAGAGCCTCCCTTGAGTTCGTTTTCTTCTTGACCAGAGTTGTGTAGAAATAAATTTGAATACGACGGGTTTTGCAAAAACTGAGAGACATGTTTAAAAAAAGAATTATTAAACTGTATGATTTCACTGTAACTTCTATAATTAACCCCTAATTCTTGTACCTTTTTTTGAATTAAAAAAGGATTTTTAGCTGCTTCATTTTCTGATCCTAATTCAATAAATTGAGCTGCTTTTCCACCACGCCATCTATAGATTGCCTGCTTTGCATCTCCAACTAATAATAAACTAGTATTTTCTTGCGCTAATGAATTGTCTATTAATGGAATTAGGTTTTTCCACTGTAAAACAGAGGTATCCTGCATTTCATCAATAAAATAATGCATAAATTTCTGACCTATTCTCTCATAAATAAATGGAGCCGGTTGATCTTGAATATTGTCTGATATTAATTGATTAAATTCTGCATTTAAACGAATATTGTTATCTTCTTTAATACTAGTTAATTCTAGATTAATATTGTTTAAGACCGCTAAAGGAATAATACTTTTTAAGACTAATTTAGTTTGTAATAATTGTTGATAAAGCAACTCTGAGTCTTGATATAATTTTAAAATTTTTGGCAAAACTTCTTCAATAGAAGAAACGATATCTTCTGATGTAGATTTTGAGTACAACTCTCTATCCTCAATTCTTTTTTTCAGAGTACTTTGATCGAAAAACTTTGTGCTTTCTGGCTTTTTAGTCAGCGATAAAAAATGGTTTGGAAGCATTGATCTGTAAAAATCTTTAACATCTAATTGTTGATGATTAATGATCTGTAATGCTTCTTCTCCAATAGCTATCATTGAAGCAATTACATTCTTTTGATGGGCATTTAGTTTTTGTTGCAAAGATTTAAAATCTTGCAGAGATTTTTCACTCAACCTTCTAAAATGAGTAATATCTTCTTCGTTTAAAAGAATTCTTGAAAACTCAGATAAATCTCTAGAGATATCCCAAGATTTATCATCATCAGACTTCTCTAAAGAATACTCAATTAAAACCTGAGTTAATTCTTTATGAACTCCTATTCTAGAAATTAAAACCTCTACTGCTTGATCTAATAACTCTGTGGCATTCATTTCTACCTCAAAATTCTGACTCAAGCCTAAATCAAAAGCGAAACTCTTAATAATTTTATGCGTAAAACTATCTATTGTGGTAATATAGAAAGCAGCGTAGTTTTGAAGAATTACGTGTAAAATTTTTTTGCTTTTCTTTTGAATTTCACTAGTTTCAAGCCCTGTTTCTTGTTGTAAAATTGAAAAAATAGGAGTTTTTTTACCTTCAGAAAATTCTTTTAAACTAATTAAAACGCGCTGCTTCATTTCTGCAGCTGCTTTGTTGGTAAATGTAATCGCTAAAATTTTTTGAAAAATAAAAACATCAGTACTAATCAGTACTATTTTTAAGTACTCTTTAACCAAAGTAAAAGTCTTTCCACTACCTGCTGAGGCATTGTAAATTTGAAAAGTAGATTCTTGCTTCACTAAAATATTTTGTTGCAAAATACAAAAAGCCAAACAGAATCTGTTTGGCTTTTACTTTATAATTATTGATTTTTTATCCCAAACCAACGTCTAAAGACATCATTACTATAAAACCTCCTATAAAGCCAAGTGTAGCAATGTCTGTATATTTATCTCTTTGTGTCTCAGGAATTACCTCTTCAACTACCACAAAAATCATTGCTCCTGCGGCAAAAGCCAAAGCATATGGTAAAATTGGAGTAAAAAAAGAAACTGCTACTGCACCAATAACTGCTGCAACAGGCTCTACAACAGCAGATAGTTGACCGTACCAGAAACTCTTTAACCTACTTACACCTTGCCTTCTTAAAGGCATTGCTACTGCAAAACCTTCAGGAAAATTCTGAATTCCAATCCCTATTGCCAACGAAATAGCTGCAATAATCATTTCAGTTTGTTCTGCTCCAACTAAAGTAGAAGCTGCTCCAAATAAAACTCCAACAGCCAGCCCTTCAGGGATATTATGCAACGTAATTGCAAGTACTAATAAGGTGGTTTTATGCCAGCTTGTTTTTACCCCTTCTGCTTCAGACTCTTTAAAATTAATATGCAAGTGAGGTAGAATTTTATCCATTCCAAACAAGGCCAAAGCACCTAAAGCAAAACCAATTGCTGATGGCAATACTCTCATAAAACCTTCTCCAGGGCTATTTTCAATTGCGGGAGCAAGCAAACTCCAAAAACTTGCTGCTACCATTACCCCTCCTGTAAAGCCTAACATTCCGTCTAAAACAGCTCTGTTCATTTTCTTAAAAAAGAAAACCAAGCCGGCTCCTAAGGCTGTTAAGGCCCATGTAAATAAAGAAGCGTAAAGTGCTGATAAAATAGGATGTTCTTTCCCAAATTCAACTAACTGATCAAATGTACTCATGATTGTATGTAAATATTATTAGAGATTTTTTTTGAAATAGTAATTTTTTTTGTGTTAATTAAAATTGTTAATGAGCCATCAAAAGATTCTTTAGAAAGAACCTCTATTTTTTTTCCTAAGGAAATGTTGTTATTGTCTAAGTATTTTAAAAACTCTGAGGAAGAATCACTGACTCCAACACAAATTCCAATTTGGTTTACTTTTAAAGTTGATAACAATTGCTTTTCAATTTTTTGGAATTTACCTTCTTTGTCTGGTATTGGATCTCCGTGAGGATCTTTTTTTGGAAACCCTAAAAAGGCATCTAACTCATTAATAAGTTTTGGAGATTTTATATGTTCTAGTTGTTCAGCAACATCATGAACCTCATCCCATGAAAAATTAAGTTTATCAACTAAAAAAACTTCCCAAAGACGGTGTTTTCTTACAATACTAGTTGCAGCTTTCTCCCCTAAATTAGTTAAAGTTACTCCTTGATATTTCTTGTAAACTAACACCTTTTTTTCGGCAAGTTTTTTTATCATATCTGTAACCGAAGAAGGCTTTGTGTCAAGTTTTTTTGCAATTGAGTTTGTATTGATTCCTTTTCCAGAAACAGCCTGTAAATGAAAAATAGATTTTAAATAATTCTCTTCTGAAAGTGAAAACATAATTTTTAAATAACGAGACAAATATAAACTTTTTTTATTTTTTTAAATATTTTTTTAGATAAGACTAAATATTTTTTTATTTTTGTCAAAATATTATCATAAACAACCTATGAAATCATATTTGAAAATACTATTCTTAATAGTATCTACTTTTTGTTATAGTCAAAACAACACGCTAGCTGGAAAAATCTTTGATAATTCAGAAAGACTATCATATGTGAATATTTATGTGCAAAACACCAAACTTGGTACTTCTTCAAATGAAGATGGATATTACCAAATTAAAAATATTCCCTCTGGAACTTACAAAATAATTATTAGTAGCTGTCTCTTATACACATCTGACGCTGCCGA
>OJIO01000565.1_pt1 | contig 22551 bp, 22 predicted proteins | sample 1595621 | NCBI WGS metagenome assembly OJIO01 (sample SAMN05416776, study PRJEB24817) | seawater metagenome | isolation source: Sea water | place: Canada:Atlantic | collected 2013-07
AGATGTGTATAAGAGACAGTATTAATTGTTATCTTATTCTAACACGAATCAGCAATCTATTTTGGGACACCAGAAAAGCCAACAGGAAACATTACATGACCGTACCAGAGTCTTCTAACGGCATATTCCGTCAAGTATTCTTTGTATATTCACTATTAGTGCGCAAAATGATAAACTAAAAAATGAATAAACTAAAATCAATAACTGCAAATGAGAGAATTCAGTCGATTGACTTATTAAGAGGTTTTGCCCTTCTTGGGATACTCATTATGAACATCATATCCTTCTCGAACATAGGAACTGGATATATCAATCCTACTGTAGGAGCTGGTTTAGATGGATACAATGGAATAATTCATGGTTTCAGCTTCCTTTTCGCAGACATGCGATTTATGAGTATCTTCTCAATACTTTTTGGTGCTGGTATTTTGATTTTTTCAGACAATGCAATAAAAAAAGGAAGAACTCCCGGAAAGTACCATTATCGAAGGATGCTTTTGTTGCTCATTTTTGGGTTCATACATGCGTACTTGATTTGGATGGGTGATATTTTGGTGATGTATGCGATATGCGGATCTATTGCTTATCTAATGCGCAACTGGAAAATAAAAACACTATTTATTGTGGGTGGGATCTTTTTTGTGATACCTATCCTTTTTGCCTTAATCACATACTTCTTTACACCACAAGAACAACTAGAAGACATATTTAGATTCTGGACACCAACTCAAGAAGAAATATCCATCGAGACCCTTGCTTACCAAGGATCTTACATGGAACAAATGAAGCCTAGAATTGAAAGTGCCATCCAATTACAAACCTTATTATTTCTATTAGAACAATCGTGGAGAATACTTTCGATGATGATGCTCGGTATGATTCTATATAAAAAAGGCATCTTGTCCGCTCAAAAGGAGAAAGGTTTCTATCAACTACTTTTCATGATTGGGCTGTTCTCAGGTATTTCCCTTTCTGGTGTAGGACTATATCGTGCTTATAGCCATGAATGGAACGGCATATGGTATATGAATGTAGGTCATTACTATAATTACATTGCTTCGATAGGCGTAGCTCTTGGGTATATTGGATTAATAATGATATGGTCAAATTCTGGGGTTTTGATGGGGCTTCAGTCCAGATTGAAAGCAGTTGGCAAAATGGCATTTACCAATTATATCCTTACTTCTCTTATTTGCACATTTATATTTTATGGGCATGGGTTAGGACTATTTGCAACTTTTGATAGGTTACAACAGTGGGGTGTTATTTTATTTATATGGATAATACTGTTAGTTCTTTCTCCAATTATTCTAAAAAAACACGACAAAGGACCATTGGAATACCTTTGGAGGAAATTTACTTATTTATAAGAAATGAATGTTATACAGACAACTGCCATGTGTGAAATACAATTTTGAAAAATCAATTATTTCTTTAGCATTTAAATCCAGCACGACAAACAGAAATAAGCCGCTATAATTATGGAACAATTTATATACTTAAAACGTATAATAGATGTATGAAATTAGAATGGTCGAAATATTGGGTTTTATCTTTTTGTGTAGTAGCAGTATTTGCTTGCAGTGAGGAGGAAATGCCTCCGCCAGAGGAAAATGAGGACTTAACAGATATAGAATATGATCCTATTTCTGTAGAAATAAACTACCCAATTTATACAGTCCAAGTAGGTCCGAGCATTCCAGTAATTCCTCAGATGCCGATACCAGAAGACAATCCATTGACAGAAGATGGGATTGAACTTGGACGACACCTATTTTATGACAATATTCTTTCGGCTGATAGCACACAATCTTGTTCTAGTTGCCACTTACCATCTGGATCATTTACAGACAACCTTGCAGTGAGTATTGGTATTGATGGTATTCCGGGGAAAAGAAGTTCTATGAGCTTACTAAATGTAGGTTTTTTCGATAATGGTTTATTTTGGGATGGTAGATCCAATACACTTGAAGAACAAGCTTTATTGCCAGTAGAAGATGAGATAGAGTTACACAATACATGGCCAAATGTAATTACCAAATTAAAAAAGCATGATACCTACCCTACTATGTTTAGAAAAGCATTTGGAATAGAGACTGAATCAGAAATAACAAAAGAATTGGCAGCAAAAGCAATAGCCCAATTCGAAAGATCTATCTATAGTTTTGAGTCTAAGTTTGACAGGTACTTAAAAGGTGAGGTATTATTCGAAGATGATGAATTAGAAGGCTTCGAGATGTTTCTTGATCTTCCTGGAGCTTCTAATGATGCCCATTGCTCTCACTGCCATGCAATGCCATTGATGACTTCTAATGACTACTTCAATAATGGTCTGCAAGAAGCTGCTACTTTAGCTGACTTCGAAGAGAAAGGCAGAGGACTTATAACTGGCCCTGCTCAGAATGGATTTTTCAGGGCACCTACTCTTCGGAATATAGAATTGACAGGTCCATATATGCACGATGGTAGTATGTCAACTCTTGAAGAAGTGATGGATCACTACATATCAGGTGGCAAACCATCCCCTAATCGAGATTCATTCATTCCAGCAATAGATTTGGATCCGTATGAAAAACAGTCGTTGATAGCATTCATGAGAACGTTGACTGATACTCAAGTAATAAATGATGAAAAACTTAAGAGCCCTTTCTAATCATTTCTTTATAAACAGACGAATTCAGTAGATCTGAACCCTATTCTATAAATATCTTATTATACAGATACTAGAATTTCTTAAAAAATACTGTTGGAGTAAATATAAATCAAGAAAAAACATGCTTTTTTCCCTCATTTTAGATCACAGTGTAACAATTCAATATCTATCACCTTAGCTCTTGAACCACAAAAAAAAATCTATTCACCTGAATTTCAACAAGTTGCGTTGTATTTATTGTCATATTATAATTATTTATATATAACAAATCAGGTATTGTGTAATTCCATATGGAAGGAAGTGCTCTTATATTTGAATCATGAAAGGAAATAGATTGAGTGTTTCCCTTCATTCTGAAAGAAGATTCAGAAAAATAATTAGGATATGTTCATGGGATTATACAGTTGTTAGGAAGTTGAATTTACAAGATTAGATTTAACTTCCTAAACAACGATTCTCCGACATTTTTAAATTGCGATTGAGTTTTGTTTATATATATATTATTATTCTGAAATTCGATTCCACAAGTCACAAATGAGTGATGGTTTCGATTCAGATATGTTCATGGGATTATAATTTGCTAAAATAGCCGCTGGGGAGCGGCTATTTTTATTATTATTAGTTAGATATAGTCCTACTTAGGAATAACACATTAATAAATGTTCGCTTTTATACACGGGTATTTTATTATTGAATCATTCCTTAAGCATCCCATAGATACGAATATCGATATTTTAGTTAATTCTTTATCTTTCATATCACGTGCGTGACTTCTCTAAAATTAAAAACATTCAATTTCCCTTTTCTGCCTTCAATCTGTAACCTTCCAGACTCATCCACTCCTTTTATCTTCCCTTCCCAAGTCAGTTCATTTTTATTTTTGAAAGTTGCCCAAACATCTTTTCTAAATAAGCTATCTAAATACTCAGATTTTAAACTATCAACTTGTCCGTTTTTTAGCTGCAAGTAGCGTTTAGTCAGAAACCGAAATAACCAAGCAAACATAACTTCCAAATCTTGCTCATTTCCTAACTCTATTGCTAATGAAGTTGGATTAGGCACATCAACCGAAAAATTAGTCTGATTGACATTGATTCCTGTTCCGACGATTGTGGAGCTTACAGTTTTCCCCATCAATGAATTCTGGAGTAAAATGCCCGCTATCTTTTTATCCTCAACATAGATATCATTTGGCCACTTAATCTTAACATCTTTATCATCCAAAAAATGACTTATAAAATCATGTACCGCTAATGAAATGGCAATATTCAACTGAAACTGGTCAGATGCTTCAAGGAAGTCAGGTCGTAAGATTGTACTACAAGTAATGTTCTTTTCATCCTCGGATTCCCAAAATCTGCCAATTTGTCCTCTCCCCTCATACTGAAATGATGCGGAAATGACAGTTCCTTCTATTGGTTTACTTTTTGCAATCATATCCACAGCATACTTATTGGTACTATTGACACGATTAAGTCTTATATGATTATTACCTATCATAATGATTTATACATAAGGTCTAATACCATGATTATTGCTAACTTTGATTCGTGTTAGACGACGAATGTAGGCATTGTAACCTATATAAAATGACAGTCATCTAATATTTTGATCATTTTGGTGTATAACGGCGTTATATATTAAACAATATAAAAAATTTGAAAGTACAAGAAAGTGAAGTCCTAGATATTCCAACCGCTGAAGAAGTCAATGATTTAATCATAGAGGCCATCCAAGATATAAAAGGGCTAAATATTATAAAAATTGATCTAAATAAGATTGAAGACTCACCAGCGAATTATTTCATTATTTGTGAAGGAGAATCGACAGTGCAAGTTGGAGCGATAGCGACTAATATAAACAAAAGACTTCGAAAAGAAATCGGTGTGAAATGTTACCACCTAGAAGGGATGAAAGAATCAAAGTGGGTTTTACTTGATTATTTCGATACTATTGTTCACGTATTTTACCCAGAGACACGTCAGTTCTATGACATAGAGGATTTATGGAGTGATGGTAAATTTACAGAATATCAAAATCTTTAAACTTATAATGGTTCTGGGTATTTAAGTATTGGAATCAACTGAGAATAAAGTATATTATTAAAAGTAAAGTAGAGAGTCGATTATAAATGGAGAATGATAATAATAATAATAATAACGAAAACGGCGGACCAAAGAAGCTGAATTTCAATTCATATTGGATCTATGGAATCATCATATTAGTATTGATTGCTATTCAGATGATTACAGCGATGTCTATCCAAACAAAGGATATAAGTCAAAGCCAATTTGAAAAAATAGCTGCGGAAGGAGATGTAGAAAAAGTAGTAGTGGTCAATAAATCTATAGCAAACATCTACCTTACTGAAGATGCTGTAGATTCCGGTAAATATCCTGAAATCGGAGATGGGAAATTCAGTGATCTTCATCCACATTTCAAGTTTGAAATAGGAGACATGACTTACTTCTATGAGATTGTTAAAGAATTGAAAGATGATAATAAAGTCGATCTAGATATCAGAGCAGAATCAAAAACAAACTGGTATGCACCATTGATTGGATGGATCTTACCTTTCTTACTTTTGATTGGGTTATGGTTATTTATCATGAAAAGAATGAGTGGTGGAGCAGGTGGAGCAGGTGGACAGATATTCAATATTGGTAAGTCTAAGGCCACTTTGTTTGATAATACCAATAGTAAGGTCAACGTTACTTTTGCAGATGTAGCAGGACTTGATGAAGCAAAGGAGGAAGTCATGGAAGTTGTAGACTTCTTGAAAAACCCTAAAAAATATACATCTCTAGGTGGTAAAATACCAAAAGGAGTACTTTTAGTAGGCCCTCCAGGAACTGGTAAAACATTGTTAGCAAAGGCTGTTGCAGGAGAAGCAGCAGTTCCTTTCTTCTCAATATCAGGATCAGATTTTGTTGAGATGTTTGTAGGCGTGGGAGCATCAAGAGTAAGAGACTTATTCAAACAAGCAAGAGAAAAGGCACCATGTATTGTATTCATAGATGAGATAGATGCTATCGGTAGAGCAAGAGGAAAAGGAGCTGTACAAGGTGGAAATGACGAAAGAGAAAACACTCTGAATCAATTACTTGTGGAGATGGATGGATTCAGCACTGATAAAGGTGTAATCTTAATGGCTGCAACCAATAGACCTGATATTTTAGATGGAGCATTGATGCGTCCAGGAAGATTTGATCGACAGATAGGTATCGACAGACCTGATCTACAAGGAAGAGAAGCAATATTTAAAGTTCACCTTAAAAACATAAAGACTGGCCCAGATATGGAAGCAGACACATTGGCTGAGATGACTCCTGGTTTTGCAGGTGCTGAGATAGCCAATGTTTGTAATGAAGCTGCCCTTATTGCTGCAAGAAGGAATAAAAAGGCAGTTGACATGGATGACTTCAACTATGCACTTGATAGAGTCATTGGTGGTCTTGAGAAAAAGAACAAATTGATTTCTCCAGCGGAAAAGAAAATCATAGCTTATCATGAAGCAGGTCACGCTATATGTGGCTGGTTCTTAGAGCATGCTAGCCCTCTGGTAAAGGTTACAATCGTACCAAGAGGAGTGGGCACTTTGGGATATGCCCAATATCTTCCAAAAGAAGAATACATCACTCGTACAGAAGCATTATTAGACAGAATGTGTATGACAATGGGTGGAAGAGCTGCCGAAAGAATAGTATTTGACAAGATCTCGACTGGTGCTCAATCTGACCTTGACCAAGTAACTAAAATGGCGTACTCAATGATCGCTGTATATGGTATGAATGAAAAAGTAGGTAATGTATCATTCTATGGAATGCAACAAGACCAATTTAACAAACCATACTCCGATGCTACCGCTACAATGATAGATCAAGAAGTAAGATTAATGATCGACACTCAATACGAAAGAGCACAAAAACTTCTTTCTGAAAAGCGCGAGGAGTTAAATGCTTTGGCTAATGCTTTATTAGAGAATGAGGTATTATTAAAGTCTGATGTAGAAAGAATGATCGGTGCACGACCATACGGTGAACCGACTAGACTTGAATTGAAAGCAAAGGCAAAAGCAAAAGCAAAAGCAAAGGAAGAAGAAAAAGAAAATGTGAAAGATGTAAAAGAAGAGAAAGAAGAGAATACAGAATCGTAATTACAAAAACCGAACATAATGTCTAGATTAGGATTTCTAGTTTTGCTATTAATCATTTATCTAGGATTCGATATATACACATTTTATGGACTGAGCAGTTTAACGACCGCTCAGTCTTTTTTTTGTTCTTTTTATTGGATGATTAGTGCAATAGTACTTGCTGGATTTTATAAAGTTTCACAAGACTTGCAGAGATTCAAGGGTGGTGTGAGACCTCTTTCTACAAATCTACTTTTAGGATTTGGATTTGCTGTTTTTATAGGTAAGATCCTTTTTTCTGGATTATTACTTACACAAGATCTAGGTAGACTTGTACTTGGAGTAGTAAATATTTTTTCTACAACAACAGCGGAACTGACTGGTACAAATGGCATACCATCAAGGCAAAAAATTATAACATTAATTTCGGCTATTCTCGTCGCAATTCCATTTTTCAGTATGCTCTATGGTATGACTGTAGGAAAATATAGATATACTGTTGATAATCTAAAACTATCATTTCAAGATCTTCCTCAATCGTTTAATGGATTTAAGATCATTCAGATATCGGATATCCACTCCGGAACATTCGATAGTATAGAACAGGTCAGAAAAGGTGTAGATCTTATAATGGAACAGAAACCAGACATGATCCTATTTACTGGTGATTTGGTAAATTCTAATAAAAATGAAATAGATCCTTATATAAATACATTTGCGAGCTTAAGTGCACCTTATGGCATGTACTCTGTAATGGGCAATCATGACTATTATGGAATGTATAAAATTCCAAAAGGTGATTATGCATCGAAATCCGCATATCTAGCTGACTTTAATAATAAGCATAAGCGAATGGGTTTTGAGATCATGAACAACTCCTCAAAGACCATTACAAAAGGAAACGATACTATTCGGTTAGTCGGAGTAGAAAATTGGGGTGCGGGACCATTCCCAAAGAAGGGAAATCTATCTATAGCACTTGAAGGTGTATTAGATTATGAATTTTCTATATTGATGAGTCATGATCCGACACATTGGGATCATCATGTCTTGAAACATCCTAAAAAGATTCATTTGACATTAGCTGGTCATACACATGGTATGCAGTTTGGTATTGATTTTTTAGGAATCAAATGGAGTCCCGTAAAGTATAGATATCGCAGATGGATGGGGATTTATAAAGAACTTGATCAATACCTATATGTGAATCGAGGTTTTGGTTTTCTTGCTTGGCCAGGACGGGTCGGCATGAGACCTGAAATAACTTTAATTGAATTGGAGAAAGAGAAACAAGCTAATTAAACTTTGTACAATGCACCACCAATACCATCTCTTAGAGATCCGGTAACTTGAGAAAGTACATTTGGCTTATCTTCCAAATAGTTCTTTGCAAGAGCCGCCATTAGAATCGCTTCTTTATAGTCTACCATTTCTTTACTTGGAATTATAAGTTCACAATTCTTTTCAGCTAATATATTTCTCAATTGAGACATTAAGAATGTATTATGAGAACCTCCCCCTGTGCTGTACAGTTTAGAATTTGAACTGGATTTTACTTGACCTGCTATACAATTAGCTATCCAGATACAATATGTATGCAACACATCTTCTACAGTACCGTCAGGAATATCCTTTACGAATACTGTTCTTATCCAGTTATTATCTAAAGACTTAGGAGGTGATTGTTGAAAATAATCGTAGCTAGAAAAATAGTCAGATAGTTCTTGAATAAAAGCTCCTTTTAATGCTATGATACCATCCTTATCAAATGGCAATCCTACCATTAGGCTATAATGATTGAGGACTTGATTGCATGGACAAACATCATAGGCAGACACTACTCCATCATTTACGGAAGTAATATTAGCTATCCCTCCTAAATTAAGGTAATAGTCATGCCCTTTAATATAATTTACTTCCAATAATGGAGCAAGAGGTGTCCCTACTCCGCCGGTTGCTACATCTTGAGATCTAAAATCTACAAGTGTAGGTATGCCTGTGATACCCGCAATGATACCCCCATTACCTATTTGCTCTGTATATCCTTGATCTGGATTGTGCACGAGTGTATGACCATGGAAACTTATATATTCTGCCTTCACATTTAACTTAGAAAAAGTAGATTTTAATAGCTGCCCAATATAATGAGCGTAATCATAGGTTAGGGTAATATATTCTGTTGCAGATAATTCGTGATACCTTCTTAGCCGTTCTTCCCAATCCTTAGAATATGCGATTCCAATAGTTTCGCAAATTGACCATTCCTCATCTCGAAATTCAACCAATGCAATATCTAGACCATCCAAAGAACTTCCTGACATTACACCCGCTATGATCATATGGAGTTTTATTTGAGCTTAAGTGTGTATTGAGCTACAGCTTCTATTTCATCTGGCTTCAACAAAGTGCCTAATCCTACCATAGCACCTTTACCATTTTTGATGATTGCTTTTCGTTCATCCAAGGACATTTTGGAAACCCCAAGATCTTTTGATCCATTTGCTCCTAGTTTTCCATCCAGACCATGGCAAACAACACAATTCTGCTTGAATACCTTCCGGCCATCTACACCAGGAGTTTTAGCTTTTTTATCAGCACATGAAAAAGTTATAATGGCAAAAGCTGAAAGTATTAGTATTTTTTTCATTTGTATAATGTTGTAATCTACTCTTAATTAAAAATATATCGCAATATATTATATAGTTTTTGATTCTTGTAAGAATTCTTACATTTCGAATCAATCCTTCTTTATAATGTAACAAAACCAATAATAATATTGTAATATACAATATGCAACAAACATATCCTTTGTTTAACGAAACGAATTTAAATAGTAACAAATGGAATGAAGAAATCATTTTCTCCATTCAAAATTAGTTGCTTCAATAATAAAATGTAAAGTATTTTACATTTTAAAAAACTGGCAACAAAATTGCATTAAAGAATAATGTAACTGATAAGAACAGAAGTTACAACACTCAAATACATCTAAAAAATTATTGAGACTCTGGTAAAGTCTTGGTATATATTGTTTCCCATATTAATTTGGCAACTAAACAAGCCAAAAAAAAAGAAGAGTCTTCCAAAAGTGGTTGACTCTTTTTTTATTTAGTGGCATTTTATAATACCATTTATGGTTTGGAATATTGGAATATAATTTAGAATTCTTTAAAGCGAGTCAAGTTAAAAAACGCAATGATAGCCAAATGGCTTGCACAGCAAACATGTCGGCTAGTGTAACAAATCAGAGATTTGTGGGCTAGCAATAGTGAATACAACGTAATCACTCACCAATAAATAAATATACTACTCCAAAAGCATAGCTCTCAGCCCACAATTGAAATATCAATTGTTACACTGAGTAATAATCGCGAGTATTTTTAACGAAGGATCGTAAAGAAAAAACTAAATAATGACCGACAATTTTATACGTAAATGGTATAAAAACAAGATTAGCAATTATGTATTAAGACTAAGGAGAACCTTTCAACAATCAACAATATTTTTTGACGATTTAAATTCTGTATTCTATTTTATCAAGTTGAGGTTATCTGATAAAAAATTTATTCTAGGTTCCTTTATCAACAAAGGAGAATTAGTTATAAGATCCAAGTAAACTTCGTAGATATTCTTCTTTGCATCCAATTGTTTGGATTCATTTCTATTTATGTTCTTTAATATCCCCAATAGGATTAACGGAGACACACTGCCAAGTTCAAGGAAATCGTTGTATGTTTCTTCCAGTTTCTGATCTTCTATTATTTTTTTCAGAGTATTGTATTGGATCACTAAAGATTCCAACTTTATTATATTTGAATTAAATGCTCTCTTATTTTTTTCTTCCTCAATTATTCTATCATATTTCTTATCCCATACTTCAAGAGCAGCTTCATTCCTTTTTACTTTATTAGTCGACTTTGTAGGTATATTTATACTACTACTAAATGATAGTTCTTTTTGAAACGCAACATCATTATCCGCCTGATAACGCAATTGCAAATATTGCAACCACTTATTAGTTTCAGCTTCTTCCATAGCATATTCTGCTTTTGCTTTTACTTCTTCTATAGCCGCCATTTTAGAAGATATATTAGCGCCACCATCAATCAGGTAAGAATCTACAACTTCTTTCAACTTCTCTAAAGAAATGAAATCATTAAAATTCATCTGTATATTTTCATCTTTAAAAAACAAAGATTTCATATTGGAAAGAGACTGTTCTAGTTCTAAAGAATCCCTAACAAGAGAGATAATATCATTTTGATTAGAGAGCCAATTATTAATATTTACTTCATCTGCATTAGAGAGCAATCTAACAAGTACCGTTCTTTTATCTTTTCCCATTTCCAGCCTGTCCTTCACAAATTCTAGCTCTGCAAAATCGAAATAACAATCCACAAGTGTTCGATAATCCCTTTCGATGAAATCACTCATATATTCATCTTGCATCAGACTGTATATCTCTCTGTTCGTAGCTAAGACACGATCATAAGCTTTTCGTTCATCACTACTATTTAAATCAATTCTGATGAGATATTCTTGTTGATCAAATACAAACTCATCCGTTTCTGTTCGAAATTCATAACTTTCCACAATAGGAATACTTCCTGCCTTATTTTTTAGAAAATTTAAATTATCTGAGTATGGTAATTGATTATTATCTATTCTATGTCTGGCTAAAACATCTGTAGTTGTAACAGAAATTTGGCTAATTGCTACGACATTTAAGTTAATGAAATAACAAATCAATAACCAACGAAAATTATAATATAGGAATCTGATTCCCATCGTCAATCTACTTTTACATTTGGATTAGCAAACGCTCTTGTCTCACTATTCTTTGATGAAAACAATCCGCCAAATGATCTATTCCCTGACGATTCATTTAATATATTTAGAGAAACCTTTTCTTTTTGCAAAAATCGATTATCAGCAGGAATTTCTATTACAATTTCTCTGCCATATGTCTTAAAGTCTGCCATCTTTCTTAATCTTTCTGGTATTTCTACGATTCTTGACCCAAGTCCAATCACCTCTCCCATAACTCTATTGTTAGTGTGTAAAGTAGAAGCAACTTCGAGTTTATCTCCAATCGCTACTTCTAGAATCATGCTCTCATGAACGAACCCTTTCACCTGTGTAGGATTATGCTTATACAAGTCTAATAAAGAAGAATATGAAGATATATTTTCACCTTCTTTACAGGAAACTGTACCAACCAGCCCATCAAACGGTGCATAGATAGAAAGATGTTCTTCTATCATTTTGTAATGATCCAATTCAGCAGTTATACTTTTTGATTTTAACTGACCAGGCTTTGTTACACTATTTAGCATTTGATTCTGCTCACTAACTTCTCTTAGTAGTGCTGCCTCCACATTGTTAAGATTCTCCTTTAAGTATGCAAGTTTTATGTTATCAGGCGATTGATATTTTTTTTCGTTGTTTACTATTGTCTTAAGACCTTCATAAAGAGACTTATTAAGTGCTATCTCTTTCTCCAATTCTATAATGTCACTTTTAATTTCTACAATCTCAGCGTTTCTTATTGTTTGTATTTGATTAATATTGTTTCTTATTTCTTGAATTTCGGATTCGCTATTTACATCAATTGCATTTTTCTCAATTTCTAATTCACCAATTTTAAGATTAATATCTTCATCAATTACTTCTATTAATAAGTCTCCTTGTTTAATTTCTTGCCCATTTTTTACATGAATTTTTGAAATTAGTACACTTCTATTATGACTAATTTCTGTCTGCTTGTTTTCAGCAAATCCGTAGAAAAAAGCAGACTCAGATTGAATCGTTAATGCCATATACCCTAATAGACATAACATCAAAAAACCAACTATATATATAAAATTATACCTTTTCATTTCAACTATATCGAATCTACATTTTTATTTTCTATTGTAAGACTACCTACAACAATACCGTATAAATCATCTAACTCATCTACTAATTCTTGCGCAGCATATGAGTCTTTTAGTTTTATTCTATATTCATAATTTATAAGATTTGATTTTTTGCCAGAACCTGTTCCATATTCTTTTTTTGATACAGCAAATTTTGTACAGTGCTTAGCTAATACAGTTTCTAGCGCTTTTCGATTACCATCAACTTTGTAGAATTTAATTTTTAAATTTCCGAATAATTTTTCTTTCTCACTAAAAGAAGAAAACCTTAATAGGAAAGCAGTGAGGCAAAATCCGACAGTGCCAAATATAGCAATGGTGAATCCCATAACTCCACATGCTATTCCTGCTGCAATGGAACCGAACATAAATACAATGTTCCGGGGATCTCTTATGGTCGTCCTAAATCGAATAATAGAAAGTGCCCCTATCATACCTAAACCTCTAGCTAATGAATCGCCAATAGCTTGGATAACCGTAGCGGCTACTACTGTCACCAATATCAAGGCCTGTAGAAAGTTATCAGGTCGATCTACATCTCTACTTGTCTTTTCATATGTAAATGCTATCATTATTCCCAATAATACAGAACATAATACAGTGAATATAATAGCTGTTACACCAGGATATTCTGAACTATACTGAAGGGATGAAAGATCAAGCATTTACTAATATTAATTTCTTTATTCTACTATATCGTGTAAAGGGAATGTGTCCCCTATTTTAAATCAAGAATAAATATAATCTAATAACTGATCGAGTAAACTAAAAAGTACTTAATAAAATCAATTCTGTAACTTATTGTCTTAAAATGCATATAAAACAAAAAAAGTCGACCTCAATACCAACCATTTTTCCGTGAAGAATTTTGATAAGTACTAAAACCGACTTCGATTCGTCGTGAACGCAATTATTTATGCATGAAACTTATATCTTGATGAATTTTATGGGTCTTGATTTTACACCTTCAATAACCAATATGTAAATTCCTGATTGCAGGCTGGCAACATCTAACTCTACCTTAGATGCGTTTATGTCTACAGATTTTGACATCATTTGTTTTCCGTCTATGTTAAAAATAGAAAATTGTGAATCATCATTATTATGATTAAATCCACTTAGGACTAGTCTATCTATCACTGGATTATTATGAATACGTAGGTTATTCTCTTCTACATCAACATTTGACACTAGAAAATTTCTCTCTTCAATTTGAAAACTAAAATCAACTTCTACATCAATAAAACTTCCTTCATCATCAATAAAAATGGAACTCCATGGATCATTTTTTGTAGTAAATATATCAAAAGTACTGCCATCAATACTCGGTAAAATTGTAAGCGTAAACCATGTCTCATTAGAGACAATATCTATAGCTTGGGCATCTCCAGGTGTCCATAATGAGTTGACCGTTTTATTTTCGTTAAAAATATTATTAGGAATAATGTCAAATGGTATTCCTTCAGTAATACCAGTTATTATTGCATTTTCAAAATTCAATCTGAATTGCCAAGCTATCAAATTATCAAGCTGATCAGACCATATATCCAGTGTAATTTCTTCGCCCGCGGTGAATGTCTTTTCTTCTATATACATAGGTATAAGTAAAGGGCCTTCTCCTATAACAGTCACTGTGATATACTCGGTGTATGTAATGAATGGCGTACTGCCATCGATATATACAAAAACTTTTATTTCAATTGTTTCTCCAATCGAACTTGAATAAATTCTATTTGTAAAACCATTGCTTATTTCTATTTCATAATCAGCACATGGATAGACAATGTTAATATCAAATAGTTCTTCTGAAAGTGCAATATATGATTCGCCAGTAAACTCAACAGTAAAAGAAGCAGGCACATCAATAACTACATCCTCTTCACAATCAGATATGATAACATTTACATCAGAAACTGATTGATTAGTATGATCATATACAAACACCTTGTAGTTGTGTCCAAAAATATCAGATAGATCATAATTAACAGTAGTAGCTGACTCATCGTATGGATCGAATGAATATGTATGTGTCGGATCTGCGTCTACAACTAAATCAATTGCTGTAAGCGCGAAAGGCAGCTCATCATATGTAATTGATATGTCAGATACACTATGAAGTGTGTACATTTCATCTACTTTCAATATTTGTGTAAATGAATATGTTGCATTTCCATACCAATCTAGAATTGTATATGTTAGCAGCTTTTTATTACAAATACCATTTTTATCCTCTACTACAAGGGTTATTTCAGGTCCTGATATATATACAGCGTCATTTGTCGTTGTTGGAACTGCACCAACATCAGAATGGCAATCTTCAACATAGATAATATCCCATGGCAAAGTTACCTCTAGTGAATCAGGAATTTGGCTGAACAAGCTGGTTGAAACTACCAACAACACAAAAAGTAATAATTTTCTCATTTTAAGCTCATTTGGTTTAAGTCAGAATGACAACATCCTCACTGTTGTAATTTAATTATAATACAAACATAGCGCATAACGCTTCTCTGACCTAGGACAATTACTTCCATTTGTTTTCAAAATGTAATATTAAAATAATCCTTACTCTCTGAATTACAATGTATTAAAAACACAAAAAGCACAACCAAACTAATGATTGTGCCTTAAATTAAGTTCAATATTTCCTTTCTTATAGTGTTCCTCTAAGCTCTTGCTCTCTTTCTATTGCTTCAAACAACGCTTTGAAATTACCTTTACCAAAAGAAGTAGCTCCTTTTCTTTGTATAATTTCAAAAAACATAGTTGGTCTAGGATTTACAGTCTTTGTAAATATCTGTAGCAAATATCCTTCATCATCTCTATCTACTAATATACCTAGATCTTTCAAAGGCTCGAGGTCTTCATCTATCTCACCTACTCTATCTAATAATGTGTCATAGTAAGTAGATGGGATATTAAGAAATTCCACCCCTCTATCTCTGAGTGCAGTTACTGTTTCTATTATATTATCTGTATTCAATGCTACATGTTGTACACCTGCTCCTTCATAAAACTCTAAGTATTCATCTACTTGGGATTTCTTCAATCCTTCTGCTGGTTCATTAATAGGAAACTTGATTCTACCATTACCATTGCTCATCACTTTACTCATGAGTGCAGTAAACTCTGTAGATATATCGTTATCATCAAACGAAAGAATTTGCTTGAATCCCATAACATCTTCATAGAATTTAACCCACTTATTCATATCACCTAGCTCAACATTACCTACCATGTGATCTACAAATTTGAGTCCTGTAGACTCAGCTTCATATCTTGGTGCCCATTTTTCATATCCTGGCAAGAATGTACCATTATAATCTTTACGCTCTATAAACATATGTATTACTTCGCCATAAGTATAGATACCTGATCTTACGACTCTGCCATCTTTATCTTCTTCTACCTTCGGCTCCATGTATGACCTTGCACCTCTGCTGATTGCGTCATTATATGCTTTTGTCGCATCTTCTACCCACAATGCATTTATTTTAACGCCATCTCCATGAGCGTCTATATGCCTTCCTATATCTGATCCACTATGAAGTGGCGAAGAAAATACTAATCTAATCTTATCTTGTATGATTACATAGGACTCTCTATCCTTCACTCCTGTCTCAAGTCCTGCATATGCCAAACTCTGAAATCCAAATGCTGTCTTATAATAATATGCCGCTTGCTTCGAGTTACTTACATATAGCTCGATATAATCTGTGCCATTGATTGGCATGATATCTACGTCTTGAGCTTGCACTTTAGGTTCTTGTGTTAAGTGATTCATTTATTTTATTGATGAAGTTGAAAAAATGTGGTTCTTGACAATAAAGCGTGACTATTATTTAGTTGCCTTAACAACTATTGCCTATGCAAATATAGTAATTTTGAGAGAATTACGCAAGTGAAAATAATTGATATCAAATTGACTGATAACGAGTAAGGAATGAAACAATATCTGCACATTAAAACATACTTTATTAATGCATCATTCCTAACACAAATTTCTGTAATAAATCAAGCACCTCCGATTCGAAAACTAGAGGATATTATTTATTGATCCAAATGTGATGTTATTCATATACTTCAAAATTCTCAAAAATCTTATCTAGAATTCTTGTAAAATCTTCATAATCTGAATCAGAAAGACCATCCCAAGACAAATTTCTCAATCTATCTACTTCATTTTGACAATGATTGATCAAATTAGAACCATTAGCTGTAATACTTATAGATGTCTTTCTTCGATCTCCCTTCTCTTCGATTCTATCTACTAATCCTTTTTTTACAAGATTATCTATGATTCTAGAGATTGTTGGTGCATTTTTAAAACTCAATTTTCCAATTGACTTTTGAGACATCGTCCCATTATTATTGACAGTATCGATTACAATCCACTGCTCAGGAGTGATATCCACTCCTAACTTTTTGAATGCCTTAGTAAAGCTCAACTTAGCATTCCTAGTTGTTCGTTCAAGTAAAAATCCAATCCTCTTGTTTTTATGATCTTCCATAATTACAATTTCGCTGGTAATATCTTAGCCGTTACTTCTCCAAATCCTACTCTTCGACCATCTTTTTCACAATATCCCCTCATAGTAACTGAATCATTGTCTTGGATAAACTTTCGTTCTTCGCCACCATTCAATGTCAATGTTTTCTTTCCCGCTTGGGTAATTTCCAATAATGAACCATACGAATGCTCATCCTTACCACTAATAGTACCTGATGCCATTAAATCTCCCACATTCACATTGCAACCATTTACAGTATGATGCGCCAACTGTTGAAGTTGATTCCAATACATAAACTTGTAATTAGATTCCGAAATCACAGTTTCCTCACCACCATCTGGAAAAAGCGTAACTTCTAAATTGACATCATAATTTTGACTGCCTTCATACGCTAGATAAGGTAGAACTTTAGGTTCCTGAACTGGGCCACTCACTCTAAAGTAGTCCAAAGCTTCCATTGTAACAACCCATGGAGCCAACGAACTAGCAAAACTTTTTCCCAAGAAAGGCCCAAGTGGTACATATTCCCACTTCTGAATATCTCTAGCACTCCAATCATTAAACAGAGCCATTCCAAAAATATATTCTTTTGCTTTATCTATGGTAATTCTATTTCCTAGTTCACTTTTCCTTCCGATGATAAATGCCATCTCCAACTCAAAATCAAGTAATCTACAAGGACCAAAAACTGGATCTCCTTCTGGCGGTTTTGTTTGTCCGACAGGTCTATGTATAGGTTGACCACTACCAATAATAGAAGAGGCCCTTCCATGATATCCTACTGGCAAGTGCTTCCAATTTGGTAGTAATGCATTCTCAGGATCTCGGAATAGTATTCCCACGTTAGTTGCATGTTCTATACTACTGTAGAAATCAGTATAATCTCTCACCTCCACAGGCAAGTGCATCGTCACTCTAGACTGTTCATAAAATGTATTAGGATTGTCCTTTAACACACTAGACTCATCACACAATTCCGCCTGTATCCGTTCTCTTACTGCATTGGTAATCGACTTACCTAATGCCATAAAATCATTGATATATTTATTATCAAAAACTTCTGCAGGTACATCTATCCCTTCAAAGATTCCCAACACATTAGCCGCTCTTAAGTCTAGAACTTTATCTCCGATGGCTGTTCCCATTCTTTCTCCACTCCCATTGACAGAGAATATACCAAATGGAATATTGTGGATACTGAAATCAGAATCCTCATTTATATTTATCCAACTTTTCATTTGTGTTTTATTTATTTATTAGACTGATCAATTTTTCGAGGTTAGATTGCTTAACTTTTAGACTTTCGGTATTGAAAGCATCGCTATCCTCACAGAGTATTACTAGATACTTTCAAATAAGAACGTAAAATGTCAGGTGCTATCTGTTTGCCCGCAATTCTACGATTTGCTACACAAGCCAGCCAGTTAATGATCTAACCAAGACTGATAATAATTACCATCATCAATGCCCATCGCAGCTTTTGTAAGCATCAACGGTTTGAAAGTATCTATCATCACTGCCAGCTCTTCCGTTTCTGTCTGCCCGATACTTCTTTCATATGCTCCTGGGTGAGGTCCATGTGGGATTCCCGCAGGATGAAGACTAATATAACCCGGTCCAATATTATTTCGACTCATGAAATCACCATCTACATAATATAACATCTCATCAGAATCTATATTACTATGATTATATGGTGCTGGTATAGACTGGGGATGATAATCATAAAGCCTTGGACAGAATGAACATATTACAAACGACGATGTCTCAAAAGTCTGATGAACCGGTGGTGGTTGATGTACTCGACCAGTAATAGGTTCGAAGTTATGAATACTAAATCCATAAGGGAAATTGTATCCATCCCAACCAACAACATCAAATGGGTGAGATTTATAAACAAGTTCATGCATGAAACCTTGTTTTTTAACCTTCATCAAAAAATCTCCTTGCTCATCATGTGTTTCCAAATCTTGTGGCAACTTCAAATCTCTTTCACAGAAAGGTGAGTGCTCTAACAATTGTCCAAAATGATTTCGGTATCTTTTCGGAGTATAGATTGGGTCGAATGATTCAGCATATAGAATTCGATTATCTTCAGTATCAAATTCTATCTGATAGATGATACCACGAGGAATAATCAAGTAATCCCCATATTCAAATTTGATATTACCAAAGATGGTACGAAGTGTTCCAGTTCCTTTATGAATGAACAGCATCTCATCTGCATCAGCATTCTTATAAAAATATTCTGTCAAAGATTTTCGAGGAGCTGCTAATCCAATATGGACATCATTATTCACCATCATTGTAACTCTACTATCGAGAAAGTCATCTTGTGGTTCTACATCAAAACCAATCAGCTTTCTTGATTTCATGTTTCTTTTAACAGCGATTTCAGGAGTCATATCTATTGGCTCACTAACTTCACTTATCATCGTTGGTCTGTGAAGGTGATACATCAAGGATGACATTCCATCGAATCCTATGGTGCCGAATAGTTGTTCATAGTGCAGATCTCCATTTTCTTTACGAAATTGTATATGCCGTTTGTGGGGTATTTTCCCTAACTTATGATATATGGGCATGCTTATTATTTAGTTCGTTTTAGAATAATTGCATTGACAACAAATATAGAATAAAGAAATAGATAGTTCAACTTTTCATTAAATTCACTTTAAATTTGAACTTATTATTTTGTAGCTAGAAAATGAAAATCTTCTATGAAAAATGAATCAATCCCTCATCATTCTTGACTATCCGCCATCCTTACAACACTTCAATCTAGTAAATTAGTAAATGCAACTCAACTCTCTAAAAAATTCGGAGTTAGCATCAGGACAATATACAGAGACATACGCTCACTTGAAGAATCAGGAATTCCTATTCACATGGAAGAAGGAAAGGAATATTCGCTTATAGAAGGTTATACGCTACCACCAATTGTGTTTTCAGAAGCGGAAGCAAATGCTCTTATTACCGCTCAGCAAATAATATTACAAAATAAATACCAATCATTCAAAGATGAATATACAAATGCAATCACCAAGATAAAAACTGTTTTAAGAAGTGATGGTAAGGACAAAACGAAGAAATTAGAAAGTAGAATCGCTTATATTAAAAATCTGAAAGGAGATGTTTCTAGCAATAACTTAATCCATGTCCAATCAGCCATCATAAATCAAGTATTGCTGAGGATAGAATATGTAGCGCTATACGATGGCAATAAAACAAAAAGAGATATAGAACCTATGGCAATTTATCACACTCAAGAAAACTGGATAATGATCGCTTGGTGTAGAATGAGAGAAGCTTTTAGAGATTTCAGACTTGATAGAATTGAAGAAATTGTTATTACAACTACTCATTTTGAGGACAGAAATTTTGATTTAATGACATATTTCAAAAGCAAATTAGAAAGAAAATAATGAGTCCATAAAGGTATGACATAGCGCTGTCACTTATGGCCTGTACTTTTGCATTTAAATAAATAGAAAAATTATGAAAACATCAAAAGTAGATCAATTTGACATCGTAGGAATCAGAACTAGAACCATAAACGACGGTAGTGCCGCGAAAGATATCCCAGCACTTTGGAATCGGCTTATGGCTGAAAACATCTTAGCCAATATCCCGAATAGAGTAGACGACAAAATCTATTGTCTATACACCGAATATGAAAGTGATCACTTGCACCCATATGACGTAGTTCTAGGCTGCAAAGTCGAAAATATAAATGACATTCCCGACGGATATACTCACCTCAATGTACCTGCAACAGAAAATGCACAGTTTTTGGCAAAAGGAAATATCGAACATGGAGAGGCCGTCGTAGATACTTGGATGAATATATGGAAATCAAACCTTGATAGATCTTACAGTGTTGACTATGAAATTTATGATGAAAGAAGTGCGGATCTAAAAAATGCAGAAGTAGATATTTTTATAGCATTGAAATAATAAACTAAACGAATTTAAACCTACGAGGTTTTTGAAACCTCGTAGGTTTGATTTAACATAAAAACAGCAGAGATGATAAGCGAACTTGATGGTTATTATGTAAGCAAAGAAGAACCGGTTAGATCTTTTCTACTAGCATTAAGGCAACATATTCTAAAATATGATGATCAAATGTCAGAAACATGGACACATAGAATGCCTATGTTCAGATACAAGGGCAAATTGTTATGTTATCTCTGGATCGATAAAAAGACTTATCAACCCTATTTAGGAATATATAAAGGAATTGATATTGAGCATCCATTGTTGGGTCTAGGAAATAGAAACAAGATGAAGGTTCTGAATTTTAATGCGGAAGAGGATATTCCTTTTGATTTGATAAATGAGATCTTTGGTATGGCAGCGAAGCTGTACTGAATATATTCGCAATTAGTCAACACGTGAGTATGAAGAAAGTAATAAAAAGAATAGTATTATTTTATAGGTATTCATAAATCGCGATTTTTTATTGTCACCGATTATTTTATTTGTTATAAAACTATAATTGCACTATATTTTATTAAATAAAGAGCGTCTATCTATTTCAGCAAGATCTATTCTTCCATTTTCAACATCCTCTTGATAAATTATCTGATTATCAAGGAGAACTCCTTCTTCAATAACATTTTCCGTTTTGTGATCTTCTAAAACTATAGTTCCACCGAATGAAAGAGTTATTTTAGTTAATTCACGTATAAAACTATTTAACCTTGGCGTCATCCGATAAGCGTAACTACGATTGTTCTTTGGCGGGTTAAATAGTTCAATATCGCTTTCTATTTCATTAGCCATTTTAGAGAAGGAGATTTCATCCCACCAAATATTCGAATATGAATGAATACTAAAGGTTATTTTCTTTTCTTCCCAGAACTCTTCTATTAATTCTTCTTCACGGATATTAAAAGAACCATCGAATTCAATAGGCGAATTCTCAATATGATTTCTCCCTTTAAAAACAAACTTATTTGATTCTAGACATGGTCTAGAAATTGATTTCACACCTTATCCTAAATAGTTTTCGTCCTCTTCCAGTGCTAAAAAATCCAAAGCATTGTTGTATTGCGGCTCGGTCCAAAATTTTCTTTTTCGTGCTGTCAAATATTGATTAATGGCATCTTTAGTTTCTAAACCATCAAAAATGCACAAGCCTAATTCAACTCCTTTTCCCAAGAATATTTTGTCAAATCCTAAAATAATTTCCTTATAATTCTCTGGTATAATCTTGAAATAGAAGTGAAATGTAAAAGATGAAAAACCATTTAAATATGCTGTCCAGTATTTCATTTTAATTATTTTATAAATACAACATCTGTCTCTTATACACATCTCCGAGCCCAC
>OJIO01000568.1_pt1 | contig 22288 bp, 17 predicted proteins | sample 1595621 | NCBI WGS metagenome assembly OJIO01 (sample SAMN05416776, study PRJEB24817) | seawater metagenome | isolation source: Sea water | place: Canada:Atlantic | collected 2013-07
TAGATTTTAATATCATTTTAGTAAATGCAATGTTTGTGCTTAATATTAGACACTTAGAAACGGCAGACGCGATTTCATTCACTTCAATCACTACTTCTTTTAGATACCGTTCAAAAGATTCCATATGATTATTTCAATTTTGTGCAATTTGTTTTACACACGGTTTACCCTTTTCATTCCTATCTATTCTACTAAAACCATTTTGTTATCGAGGCTATATTTAGCAATGAATGACACCACATCTCCACCTATATAAAGGGTCTTCTGGTATTCTTTTACCGCTCCAGCTTCCATAACGAAATTACCAGAGGGATCAAATAAGGCTTGTACTATTAAACCGGCTTCTGAGATTTCTAGAATCATCCCAAATTTTTCTGCCTTTGGCTGAACAAAAGAAGGTAGCCCATACACGAACTTTTTCATTCCCTTTTTTGGATGAATGTCATCTAACTTATCATTTCTTTTTGTTGTAAATCCTACCCAAAAATTTCCATTATCTCTTCTGGAGATATTATTGGGAAATCCTGCCAAATTATCTACAAAAACTTCTGAAGTGCCTGCCTTATTTCCTTTTAACCAATATTTTAAAATTCTATACTTAGACGTTTCGGATAATAATAAATAGGATTCGTCCATGGCTAATTCCAAGCCATTAGCGAAATAATTTCCACTTGATATTGTCTTCGTTATTTTAGTTTCTGGGTCATAACAATAAACTCCTCCAGTTGGCTTTAATTCTAAGAATAGTTTGTTGATGTATTTCGAAGAAGAGGTGTTTTGAGAAGACAAATTTGCAAAATATACCTTACCATCTGATGCTATGGTAAGTCCCGAACCCATGAGAATAGGTCGATCGTCTGTACCCTTTTTGACCAATACTTCTATGTTTTTATTTTGGTCTATACTGATTAAGCCAACGCCATTCATCAAAGCCAGTAAGTTTCCCTGTTTATCAAATTGCATTCCAGTCACCCAGGCATTTGTTTTAATAAACTCCTCAACCTTGCCTTCTGGTGAAATCTTTAGAATGGCTCCTTTAGTAAAACTTTTTGCTCCTTTGTGGACACCACAATACATGTTTCCAAAAGCGTCAAAAGCAAATTCTTCTGGGCCATTCCATTCTCCTAGATCAATTTTTGAAATGTCTACCAGCTTTTCATTCAACTGAAGCTCCCCATCAAAAGCCGGTTTGGTAGGAGGTTGCCAGACTGTTGGATTTATCGCACAACCATTGATTAAGATTATTGATGCCAAGCTAAAAACAAGAAGTATTAAGCTACTGAAAAGATATTTTATTTGTTTCATTGTTGTATTGTTTTATTATTTAATACAACAAAGTTAAGGGGCATCCCAGCCACAATCATTTACATATGTAAAGATCGAAAATTATCTTTTCGCCATCTTATTTCGCACTCTGCTAAGCTGTGTAGCACTTATTCCTAAATAAGAAGCTATATGATATTGAGGGATTTTCATTTCAAGATCAGGAAACTCTTCCCGTAAGATCAAATAACGTTTTTCAGCATCCAATAAGGCCATTTCAATTTCTTTTTTCTCTTTTTCAAGAAAATAAAACTCCGCAATTTTTCTGCCCAATCTTTCGAAATCATGAAACTTAGAATAGAGCAATTCAATTTCGTAAAATGGTGCTTTCCAAATTTTACATTCTGTTAAAGTCTTTTGAGCAATCTTATTTTTTTGCTTGGTCAATAGAGACGTATATGCCCCGATTAACGTTGGTCCCACAAAAAATTGCTTATTATATTCTTTGCCCTCATTATTTACAAAAAATGCTCTTGCTACCCCTGTCTCTAGAAATCCTATCTCCCTCGCATATTTGCCTTCAGCAATAAAAAACTCCTCTTCCTTTAAAACGGATGGAACAAATAATTGGGATAGGGAATGGATCGCCTCTTGACTGAGAGGACTAATTTTATTTAGATAAGCGATTGGTTCAATCATAATGATTCACTGTAATGAACTTTTATTAAATGTTCGAGATGAAAGTATAAAACTCAGGGATTTCTGAGTATGTCCACAAAATACTGATTGTAAATTGATTGCTTCCGTTTAATGCATATTTTTGAGATGAATATTCTTTTAAAAAATGTTTCTAAAGTTTTAAGTAGATTTCGAGATGGCGCAAATTTGTTAGATCTTAGCATTAACTATATGTGCATTTCAAAATGCCGTATTCTAATATTATTTTGCCAAATCGCAGAATTGCAGAATTGCTGGAATCGCAGAATCGCCTTATATTGTTGACCATGTGGAACACCTAACAAGGCAGTTTAGCGTTTCGACGGTTTAAGCGATTATGCAAAAAACGACATGGTAACAAGCATCTCTAATTATGAAGTTCAATTTTGTTATAATATTTTCTTTAATTGTGTTAGGCTCATGTTACACAGAGACTAAGAAGGACGTTAAAAAGGAAGTCATTACAGCCCAGAATGACGAAGCTTTTATTAGTATCTCACGTGACAAATATTATAATCAATTGTATGGTTTTTGGTTGGGTCAATGTATTGCCAATTGGACAGGGCTGGTTACAGAGATGGATAAAGTTGGCAATGTCGGAGAAATTAAAACAGGAGATTTTTATACTAGAGAGGATTGGGGAAAAAGGGATCAACCAAGTATATGGGGCCAAGGCATTCCGAGTGATTTATCACCAACCATTGATTTTGTATTTAAAGACATAAATGAAATATGGGGATCAGATGATGATACGGATATAGAATATATGTACCAGCATCTTCTTCGTACATGTGAGGCAAGCATTTTATCTTCTCAGCAAATTCGTAATGGATGGTTAAAGCATATAAAACCTGAAGAGGAAAATTATTTATGGGTGTCAAATCAAAAAGCATTTGATCTTATGAAGACTGGAGTTTTGCCTCCTGGAACTGGAAGCCCCAATAACAACGAACATTTTGAAATGATCGATGCTCAATTAACTACTGAGATATTTGGATTATTCTCTCCTGCCAGGCCAGATGTAGCATTAATGATTGCTCATTTACCTATACAAACCACAGCTCGAGAAGATGCGGAATATATTGCAAAGTTCTATGTAACTATGCACGCTTTGGCTTCAATTACGGATTCTAAAAGAAACAGGAGTCAGCAAATACATTGGATGGCAAATCAAGCAAGAAATATACTCCCTGACAGTTCATATGCCGCCAGTATGTTTAATTATACTCGAAAGTTATATGAGTCTGGTATCCCGTGGGAACAAACAAGAGATTCTATTTACTATAGATATCAGGTTAATCAAGAAGATGGGTATGATATTACCTCGAAAAACTTATACTGCAATGGTTGTTTTGCAGCAGGAATAAACTTTGCGTCAAGTTTGATAAGTTTATTTTATGGAGAAGGAAATTTAAAGGAAACTATAAAAATTGGAACTCTATCAGGATGGGATTCTGACAATCCAACCGCGACTTGGGGCGGATTGATTGGTTTTATGACTGGCAAAGATGGTATAGAAGAAACATTTGGTAGAAAATTCTCAAATCAATTTAATATACATAGAACTAGACAAAATTTCCCCAATGATGGTATCGATTCTTTTGAAAATATGGCTAAAAATGGACTAATAATTATTGATAGAGTTGTTAAAGAAGAGATAGGAGGAACTGTTGACTTTGAAAATAATATGTGGATTATTCCTCTGAATCGTGGAATCGAATAAAACTAAAACCAGCAAACAAAATATAAGTGGCGTCTAAATATCTTTTAAAAATAATAAAAAAATGAAACTTTTAATATTCATATTTACTTTAGTTAGTTTTTCTTTATTTACCTCAAGTAGTGTCGCTCAATCTAAAATTATGTCATTCAACATCAGGTATGACAATCCCAACGATGGACTGAACTGGTGGGACCTAAGAAAGAATGAAGTCGTTGAATTGCTTAAATATTATCGTCCAGACTTTATCGGCATACAAGAGGCTTTACCTAATCAAACAAAATACATTGCTGAAAATTTAGACGCATACAAATTTATTGGCCACGGTAGAGATGGTTTGGATACTGATAGTGAAGGAGTTCCTATTTTTTACAATAGTACTAAATATGAACTATTGGAAGAGGAGCAATTTTGGCTGTCCGAAACTCCTGAAAAAGTATCAAGAGGTTGGGACGCTGCCCTAAATCGTATTGTAGTATATGGGATATTCAGAAGCAAAGCAACAAATCAAACTTTTCATGTTTTCAATACCCATTTCGACCATATGGGTGAAACTGCACGTCTAAAATCAGCGGAATTATTGGTGAACTATATTAGAAAGAACAATTTTGTTCATAAGAAAGTGGTACTCATGGGTGACTTTAATATTCTCCCTTCTGAATCACCAATTAAGTTGATCGAACAGGTGTTTAAGGATAGCTACAGAATAGAAGACTTACCTGTATATGGTCCCATTGGTACGTTTAGTGGCTTCGACACAATAGAAACGGTTACAAAAAGAATTGATTACATCTTCACAAAGAATGTAGATATAAAAAGCTACAGATGCATAGATGACAAGAGAAAGAACAACCTCTATCCATCTGACCATTTTCCAATAATAATAGAAATTCATTAACACATTCAAAAATCATTTTGAGTAATTTTTTTAATAAGAAAATCATAAAGTATACAAGGACACCTCTTTTTGCTTGCCTCTCAGTAACATATTTCCTTTTGTTTTTGGATGAAATAAATTTGATTTTAAAGCCAATTTATCCAGTAAGTATTTTGACAATAAAATATTGACCCCGAGCTCATTACATTTAGATTGAATGCGTGCAGTCGTATTAAGAACATCACCTGAAAATACGATATCCCTTTTGACAATACCTACTTCTCCAGCCATAACGTGCCCATAATGAAGGCCAGCTTTAAACTCTGGTTGCTCTCCATCATAGTTTTCTTTGTAGTATTGGTTTCGTTTAAGTAATGTAGATTGTACTTCAAAAAAGCAATGGATACAATTCGCATTTTTTATCCCCTTATCCATCTTCCAGCTCACAACAATTTCATCCCCAACATATTGATATATTTCTCCTTTAGAATACAAGATAGAAGGTGTCACATCTTTAAAAACATCTTTTATAAAATTAAAATAGCGAACTTCTCCTAATCGTTCGGCAATTGATGTGGAGGACCTTAGGTCTAGAAACATAAATATTCTTTCTTCTCTTTTTGGCTGAAAATATTGACCTAATAAAAAAGATCCCAAAACTCCTGGGCCATATTTATCACCTATTTGCAAGGCAATCAAAGTTCCCATTACTACAAGCAACCATGTTGTGAAACTTGAAAGTGAGTTGAGTTGAAAGACATTAATTATCGATCTTTTTATCATGGTCAGATCAAAAAATGGAGCTCCAAACTCCTGACTTTGAAAATAGATCTCAGTGGGAATCGCAACAATTAGGTAGATCAAAATATAAGATAAAAACATATGAAATAATGCAGCGGCATAATTTTTACTCCTTAACCACCTTTCCCAAATAAACACAATAATAGTTCCTCCTACAAGACCTGCCAAGACTCCTGTAAATAGCGCCGATTTAAAGAAAAAAATAGGTTCAATACCTCTTAGATCACAATTAAAATCTCTTACTGTGTTATAACTAATAAGAAATTGGAATAATGAAAAAATAGTCCAGACAAAAGTAATCCAAAATATTTTTATGATTTGGTCTTTTAATTTATTGGTTTTCATTGGTCGAAATTTCTATATCAATCAATTCGATAATTGAATTTATATCTTTTATTGCCTCTATATACGTTTCCTCCTTCTCCTCCATTAGATTGATCATAACGACAAAGTTATTTTGAAATTGGTAGTTGAAAATCTTATCAGTGGCTTTAATAGTAGCAGTATTAATTTTAACAGTGCGAACCAACATCGGTGCAAGAAAATCTGTGACTACCCGCAAGTGGATAGACTCTAATTGGTTAATATGAATATAGGTTTCTTCTAATTGGTGGAGTTTTCTTATTATATCATGATTATTCAGAAATTTTATTTGTCCGCTATTTACAATGGTTTTATATATAGTACTTTGAGAATGGAAATCTGAACTCTTTAAAAGGTTAATTGCAATAACCCCTAATGAATCTAATTGACTTATGTCTTCTGCTTCAATAACTTCTACTGCATATTCATATTGATTCTTGTAAAGTTGATCGTAAGTTAAATTTGCGTTTAAAGCGGAAAAGTCATCATTAAGTTCTTGTTTGATGTTTTGGTAAATCTTGTTTTCTGATATTCTATTGTTATTTTCCTGATTCCTATTATTTATATTAAGAGCGATCAATATACCTAGAACCACGAGTAGAATTTCTCCAATTGCGTATATTAAATACCTTTTCAAATAGCCTTTTTCAACCAACTGTTTCCGTATTCTTCTAAATATTTTTATCATGATTTAATCTTTTAATCAATTCAGAATAGGAACCAAATATGTGTTATTTCTCATTTATGTGAGATTACTGTTTTCCTTTGTCTTTGAAATCTCTTCGCTTTTATTTAAAGCACTTATTAGCCTAAATTTACAATAATATTACGAATTTCTATAGAATTTTGGGGTTAGCACAGAAGGTAATCAAAGAAAGGAGAATGGAAGACAGAGGATAATAAGAGGTGTAATAAAAATGAAAAAAAGAGGCTTTTAAGAAACATCATGTTTCCTCGGTCCTCCTTTTTTCTATCTTCCAGACAAGAAAAAATATTCGTACAATCAACATGGTTTGTACATGGAATCTTTTACTTATTCTATTTCAAAAGCATACAAATCTATGCAACCTGCATAAATAATCCAATGTTGGATTTTACATAATCTTCAAACGATCTTGACTCATGTCCAGTGATCATTTTTAGATTATCCGTAACGTTATTGAAATTGCCAGTGACAATATCTTTGCAAAACTCCTTTAAGTGAGAAGCTAAGAAATCATTTACGGTAGGTAAACTTTTTAAGGCATCAATCCAAATTCCGACAGGGATGGGTACATATTCAACTTTCTCTTGAATTTCATTTCCAAAAAGATCTGTAATCTCCTGATTGCTGTAAGTACGATTTCCTGTTAGTGCATATCTTTTACCAACATGTTTTTTGATGTCTTCGTCCATCAATATCCCTGCAATGACATCACCAATATCCTGAGGGTCTATAATCGTGTAACGTGCATCAGGATTCGGAAAATAGAATTTTCTTTCTGCAGATACAGAAGGAGCCGCCATACCCAAATAATTCCAGGCAAACAAGGCCGGTCTTTTATGTACCGCTCCGATATCCGCCCAATCCAAAATTTCTTCAGAAATTAAATGATTTTGAGTGGCTGGACTGCTTGAGCTTTCGTGTACATTCATTTGAGACATACTTACCACTTGTTTCACTCTTTCTTCCTTCGCAATTTCCCCAAAATATGCTGCGGCTTTTGGTAAATGATCTTCAAAAGGATAACAGAAATAGGCTTAATCTATCTGATGAAGTGCTCGTCTTATACTGCTTTTATCGAAGTAGTTTCCTTGTACCACTTCGACGCCTTGCTGTTCCAACGCTTTGATTCGTTCATCAACAGTGCGAACCATAGCTCTCACCTTAACTCCGTTATTTAAAGGTTCCTGAATGGCATACTGGCTCGTTTTTCCAGTTGCACCTGTGATTAAAATTTGCGATTTCATTTCTTTATCTTGTATAAGATTATTTAATTTATTAATGTGTTAATTCAAAAATTAGTAACATAAGGATTATGTCATTTATTTAAAAATTGCTGATTGTCATTCTAGATTATTTTAAGGGAGTACTTTTCAGTATTGCGATTCAGCGATTTTTCAAAAAACTTCTATGGTTTAACAAAACTTCCCATTCCGATGGCATTTTTGTTGCTTCGAATTATGTAATGGCAGGAGAATCAGCTTTGTACATATCTATTGTGAAGATCCATACCTATACGTTGTAAATTCATAATGACTCAAATACCCAAAGGTTGGGTCTGTTTGTGAAACTGCTGCTTCATCAATCTACCCATTCCTTTATTTTGGTATAGATTTTAAGGTTACTCAACAATTCCGAATGCGTACTCTCATAAGCGATCCAAGTATTTTTTTTCTTAAAATTTAAATTTTTTGTTGGGTCTTTGTGCTGTCCTAAAGCACTATTCACCCCCACCATTTTATCCCCTAGCAATTGTGTAGATATAGATTTTGTTTCTTTGCCAACAATCCCAGCTATGCTGAAACATTCTACTTTTTTAGGTAATGAAATGAATTTCCTTTGATCGCCGCCCATTTTAAATCGATCGTTGTTTTGCCAGTCCTCATCTACAAGATTGCCATACCTCAAATCTGTTACGCCGGCACTTCTGATCTTTCCCAATCGAGCAAAAGGTTTTGTATAGGGAATAGCTTCTAAAATAACATCTACATTATTACCTACTTTCTCCATTGGTGCGCCATGGTGCGGTGTTCCCAGAAAAATTATTTTTTTGAGGTGTTTTGTCCACGACTTCTTAAGTTGGTGGCCATAATGTATAGCACTTCGCGATACTAACCCGCCCATGCTATGCGCAACAATGACCAATTCTTCAACGGGGACGGGCCAATGCCGCATCAGTTCTTCTAATAATTCATTAAACTCTTGCCCATTAGTTGAAATATGACAACCGCTATTATAATGCAGATAAACAAGTGTCTTGTTTAATTCTTTTGCCAATAACGTTCCGTGGTTATGTTCTTTTCGGGTCCATTGAATATCATTCTTACAAGAACCATGTACCATCAAAAGAATTTTTCCATTGATAGCCGGATAGGTCTTTAGAAGAGTTTTACTATCAAGGGGAATAGCCTTAGCCTCGTGCCTAAATTGCATAGTAATCTTCAAGGGATTTTGATTATTTTCTAAATAGTCACCGATTACCCCGTTTATCACAGAACGCAAAGCCTCCCTTTCACCTGTAGCTTCAATTTTTCCAAGCACAGAAGATAACTGTCCCAATGCTTTATCGACGCCATTTCCGATAAAACGAGTGCTCCATTTGATGTTTTTAAAAGTGAAACCAGCAATATTGGTAATCAGATGTTGAATGGGGGTAGAAGGCAAAAAAGGAGGATGGACTACTCGCCTATGCATGGTCTCAACCAAGTCTGTAACGCCTATTGTGGCATCTGTAATTAAGCGGGTAAGGCCTTGTAAATCAGAACTTGCTTTTTTTCTATTTGACATTTAAACAATTTACTAATGAAATATTGGCTTTTTACTATTTTGTCACTCAATGTCCAAATGTTTGCTACATATCAATTTGCTTCGTTACAATTTTAATCTCCTTAGTCAATGTTCTATTCACTGGACACTTATCGGATATTTCCAATAGCCTTTGCTTTTGCTCTACAGTTAAGTCGCCAATAAATTTTAATTTTTTTTCAATGACATGAACAAACCCATCTTCGGATTCACAGTCCTCACAATCTCAAGAATGTATTCGGGATTGATCAAGATGAACTTCTACTTCTTTCAGATCCCAGCCTTTCCGGTCAGCATACATTCGAAGCGTCATAGCTACGCAGGAACCTAATGCCATAAGTAAAAAATCATAAGGAGAAGGACCCAAATCTTGACCAAAAGGAATAGGTTCATCGCCGATTAATTGATGGTTGTCTGTTGTTATTATGGTTTTGTATTTTGAACGATCAATTTTTGTAATTACTTGAGCCATGGTTTTATTGTTTACTATGTTTATTAAATAGATTGCATATAATATAGTTCAAAAACTAATACTAACAAAACTATCATTTCAATAGCAACAACCAACGCAGTTTTTGGATTTTGTCAGCTTACCAAATTGACAGAAATTAACCATTATTTGAACATCAATAAGAAGATTTTTAGACTGAAATACATAGATATCATCATAATCAAGCAGTAACTTTTACCGCGCATTTTTATTTCTTTATACATTAAAATTATATCCTCTACATTGTTTGCACCGTCAATGTTTTCAAATCTCCTTACCACAGGGAGTGCAAAATTTTGTATCGTCGTTTAGTTTTTCACCACAATTTGTACAGAATTTCATTTCTTTCTATTTAATATCGACTAAAATTTTTTTGATTTGGTCTTTCACTTTGGCTGAGATTTTTATAGTTTCTTACGTTTTAGCTAAACTGATTTTTAATGCAATTAAGGTTTTGTGGGCAATAGTTATTTTTCTAGTTCTTAATTAATTCTGTTAGTTTTTTCTGTGAATCTTTATATCCTAATTCAATTGCTTTTTGGTAGCTTTTTATTGCGTCCTCTATTAGGTTATTTGCCTGGTATCCATCACCTAATGAATCCCAAAGATTGCCATCTTCAGGGTATAGTTGAACATTTATTTTAAATAGTTCTGTTGCCCATTCCAAATTTTCATTTAAACTTAATAATAGATTTCCAAATGTATTTAAAACCCCTGAATTTGTAAAATCATCAGCGTAATTTTCTTGCAGTAAGGTAAGGAGCTCATTCGATTTATTTGTTGGATGTTTTTTTATATAATTCATCAAATAGGAGTATATATTGTCTTTTATGGGTTCTGGGACATAGGTCTCGTCCAAAATCATTTTTTCAACAACACGAGCAATACCTTCTACTTTTGCGCTATTTGCATTTGTGGCATATACTATATACAGATCCTCCTTAGGATACCATATTAACGAATGTGCAAAAGGTCCGTTAGAGCCATTATGAGATATGCGTGATCCATTGGCTTCTGTGTTTTTAACCCCCCATCCATAGCCATAACTATAAGTACTATTTGAAGATGAAACATAAGGTGTTGTTAATTTTTTGAATGATTCCGTTGTCAATATTCTATTCGTTTTCAATGCTTTATACCAAAGTAGCATATCATTTTGGGTAGAGTTTATGCCGCCATTCCCTTTTAAGTGCCAATTGACATCTCCAGCTTCTTGATAACGTGTAATTGTTGACTCCGTTTCTATTATATTTCTGTTGTAACCATGAGACATCTGTTTTGTATCCCATTTAGGCAAGAGATATCCTGTTTGTTTCATACCAGCTGGTGTAAAAAGATGCTCGTTTAAGAAAGCTTCGTAAGATTGACCAGAAGCTAATTCTATGATTCTTCCTAATATGCTATATCCAGTATTAGAATAAGAATACTTTTCTCCAGGCTCAGATAATAATTTACTCGCGAAAAGTTTTTCAAAAAAGTCCTTTTGTGAGATTTCTGAAAAGTCCCTTCCTAGAGATTCTAAAAAACCTGCAGAATGTGTTAATAATTGGTGTATTGTAATGCTTTGCTTGTCAATTGGGAGTTCAGTAAAATATTTACCTAATGAATCTGCAAAGTTTAGTTTGTTTTGCTCAACGAGTTTTAAAATTGCGGTACTTGTGAATTGTTTTGTGTTAGAACCAATATCAAAAATGGTGTTTGGGTTATTAAGAGTATTACTGTCCTTGTTTGCTAACCCATAGCCCTTGTTAATTATCAATTCACCTTCTTTAAGAATAAGAATTGCACCTGAAAAACCGTTGAGAACTCCATTGTTTAAATAAATGTCAATTTTAGTGAAAGCATCTTTGAGACTTAATTTTTCTTGAGCATTTGAAGTTAATGTTCCTATAATTACTAATGTAATTGTCGAAAAGATAAGGAGGAATTTTTTCATTATGATTATTAATTTCTTGTTAGACGAATTGAAATGAAGGTCGTTGTCAGCATTAGTTTTCTATTTGATTAATCATTTCTTTTGCAACTATTGCCGAAGAGGGTAGAAACATGGTCGACACGATTCTCTTGTCAATTACTATATCGTGTTTATCATTCAAATCACTTTTGGATTGAAATATTCCGCCATTTTCCCTCAATTGATTTTCTAGCATTTCTGGTAATAAAGTTCCTTCTTTAGCCCAGTTTTTAGTAACCTCAGTTGAATTTGGAAAACCAGTCACTTTCTTCCCTTTTACCATGTACTCACCATTACTAAGTTTAACATTTGCAAAAGCACCAGGGCCATGTCCGCAACCTCCTACTATTCCTCCATTTTCATAAATTTTGGCTATAATTGATAATAAATTTTTGTTATTGGCTACATCGAATAATGGGCCATAGCCACCACCAATAAAAACGGCTTTGTAGCTTTTATAATCTACTAGTTCGGGTTTAAGTGAATTTTCAACATTATCATTAAAGTTCTCATACTTTATGGTATAGCTGCTAATTCCAAGAGGATCCATCGAGAAAGGGACCTCTCCTCCAGTTGGCGAAACAAAATCAACTTTATATCCGTGAGAAACAAAAATATGATATGGAGGTGCGACTTCCCAGAGGTTATTGCCCGCAAAATGTTTTTCTGGGTCACCCATGTCTTCTGTGTTTGATACGATAATTAATATTCTTCCCTTTTCGGTTATCTCATTTTTACAGGAAATAAAAATTAGTAATATCAGTACTGCTAAAAGTGTTTTTTTCATTTTTTTGATTACTTGAATCTAATAAAAGAGCCAACGATTTGAATAAACGCCTGTTTTCCTGCCCGTCTTGTAGGCGGGAATGACGTTTAATTGTTGTTAGGCATAATTTCTATTACAGTTTTTATATTGTCTTCATACACTCTGTCTATTAATAAATGATAAGGATCTATGGCTAATTTTGCAGGTATCGAATCAATTTCAAAGTTGAATGTCATTTCAGGTCTATCAATTTTTACTCTTTTTACAAACATTAACCTCTCTTCACCTGAATCAGCAAATGCCCCAACATCAATCCAATCATTTAATAGCATAGGCGTTTCATTTCCCATAGAATTAGCCAATAATTTTTTCGCCTCAATATTGAATGTGATTTGACACCTTCCATTCTCTAATTTTTTATAAGAGGCTTTTAATAATCGGTTATCATATAAGGTGATTTCCTTGAACCAATCGTTTACTAAGTATTTTAAGGAATCAGGAATCTGAGGTTCCAAATGTTTCATAAAATCCAAAGAAGTAGGATAAGGTGGTTTTCTATACTTAAATTCTTCTAAGAAGTTTCGCATAGCAGTATTCACCTTTTCTTCACCAATATAATCTTGTAAAGCATAAAGAATTACACTTCCTTTCCCATAATGAATATGCATTTTATTTTCTACTTTATAAAGCGGTAACTCTTGATCCGAATCATTACTTCTACCACTTAAATATCTATCGTGATTATACTTTAAGAATTCACGCATTTTCATAGGTGTCTTGACAATGCTCTTCATGGTCATTAAAGAAGAATATTCGGCAAAACTTTCACTTAGCATTGTGGATCCTTGCATTGCAGCACCTGCTACCTGATGAGCCCACCATTGATGAGCCATCTCGTGAGCAATTATAGCATCCACTAAATTGTTTTCTTCTTCGTCTTCTAAATTTAGTATAAAACCAACACCTTCAGAATAGGGCATTGTACCTGGGAAAGCTTGAGCAAAATTCGAATATCTAGGAAATTCAATAATTCTACATTGTTTGTGCAGGTATGGGCCAAAGTTTTTGGTATAATAATCTAGAGACCTTTCCATAGCATCTAACATCATATTTACATTTTGTGGATGTTTTTTATCATAGTAAACTTCTATATCTATACCTTTCCATTTACGTGTTTTAACTTCATATTTTGCAGACATAAAAGAGTAGAAATGCTGAGATGGGTGATCTACTTTGTAGTGATAATAATTACGTCCATTTTCTTCCCATTTTTTTAATAATGAGCCTGGAGCAATAGCGATCTGATCACCAGATGTAGAAACTGTAGCCTCCATGTTGATAAAATCAGCGGTTCCATTTGTTAGATCGTTTTTCATGCAGTTTTTAGAGCAGGTAGATTCTAATACTGGCATTCCATCTTTCGGTTTTAAACCGTATTTTTTACGCGTGTTTTTATCACTTAATTCATTTCTGGGCTGATATCCGAGCGATGGTAAGATTCGTGATTCATTTAAGAAGGTACCATTGTTTATAATCCTCGTATTTCCCATTCCATTTTCAAATCCTTTTGATAGGTATTGCGTATTAATTTCAATATTAATTGTATCTCCAGGATTCATGGGTTTTGACAATTTGTAAATTCTGTACTCAAGATCTTTGTCGTCTAAAACCAATTCGGAATTTGGTATTTTAATTTCAGGTTCCCAGCGTGAATCGATACTGTAATGAATAGAATCAATAATAGATTCAGATTCATTAACCAAAGTCATTGTGGCTTTTACGAGTACATCTCTTTTGTAAGGAAATATATCAATAAAGTATTTTACATCACTGATTTTAGGATATTCGGCATCTTCATACTTTTTGTATTTATTTTCATAATTGGCAGCCAATTGTTCAAGCTCGCCACCTGTCTTGTATTTATTCATTACTTGTGTGTTATAAAATACAAACCCTGCAACTGCAACCCAACAAAAAACTGTTCCTAAAACAATTAATCGATAGTTCTTTGGTATTTGTTTTTTAGCAATTTGAATCCGCTCCTTTAAAGAACTAATAGCGCCTCTATTCCATAATGCTCCAGCAATTAATAGACAAATAAAAGAAAATAGGATCCAATACAAATTGAACCACATTACCCCCGTTAAAGAAGGGCCAAATGCATTCATATCCGAGTAGATCATTCCTGGTCTGTCGCCAAGGGAAAGCATATTGGATTGTACATCAAAAAATGATAATAGGTATCTCCAAAGAAATACCACCAGAATAGATACAAAATAGCCTATGTACTTATTATTTAGTAGCACTTGAATCATGATCAGGATCCCACTCCAAACGATGTAAGTCATCAGACTTGTGTAAAAAAAGTCTAGCATGTAAATGTCTAATTCTATTCTATAAAACCCATTTACCAATTGATAAAATATTCCACAGATAATGAAAAACGCATGCAATAGTACCGTAACACTCACTAATGAAAGTGATTTTGCAGAAAGTGAAATTAAAGACGTATGTGGACTAGCATCAATTACTTCATTGATTTTACTTTCCCGATCTCTCCATATGAGATTCCCACTAAAAAATATCAAAATAATGATGACAAATATCTCTGCTGCAATTGTTATTGTGTCAATTACTTTATAGGTAACGGGATAGGATTGAAGTCCAAAATATTTGGCCCCTCCAAACAGATTTGACATTAAAATAATAGCACTAAAGAGAAACAAGATTTTGAACGAGGCGCTTTTTACAATACTTAAGAAGTTAATCAGAAAGAAACTTTTGAATTGAATCAATTCCGTTTTCCAATAATAAATAGGATTTAACTTTGGGAGTGTAAATGTACCTTTGGCCTCTTTTTTATCTTCTTTAGGCACTTTTATTTTTGTACTTTTTTCTCGAAAAGAAAAACTAAAATATGAAATGGTAAGAATAATAATTCCTGTTATAATCCAAATCAACCTGTTAAGAATTTGGAGTCCAGAAAAGGATGGACTTAGTGTGTTTTTTTCAATTGGAGTATAGTATTTTGCATCCAACGCATAAGCTCTAATTCCGAAAGTGTCTGTCAAAGCTGCAATTGTTTCGCTGTCAATATCTGAAATCAATGATCCGGAAACGATATAGCCAATAATAATGACTAATGAACCAACGAATGAAATAACAGTATTTTTCCATTTGATAGCTATTGCAAAAATGATTGTTCCTGCAAAAAACATATTTGGCAGAATGAACAGAAAGTAGTTATTTATAAACGTTTCCAAATAGAAATTTCCGTATCGTTCAGGATCAACCCAACCAAAAGCAGGAGCCAGGATGGTACCCAATATAACTCCCAAAAAGATTCCTAACATAGGTATAGTTGCCAAAACCAGTGCACCAAAAAACCTTCCAAAGAAATAACCAGATTTACTTATTGGAGCACTAAATAAAATCTCATTAAAATTATTATGATGATCCTTTAAAGCAGCATTATTATAAAATGCAGTAGCAATCAATAAACCCAAAAGGGTGAAAAAGGTGGTGTAAACAGTAATGGTATGAGGAGCGTTTTTATAAGCGTTTCCAACTGAATCGAAAAATGCAATGCCGCTTGAAGTAGCTCCAAAAGTTAAGAGGGTTATTAATCCTAAAAAGATGTAAACCATCGGTTCTTTTAGAGCATATTTTAATTCTGCTAGGAAGAAATTCTTGAACATATTAAATCAGTTTGAAATTAAACTAAAACGTTTGATTTGTTGATTTTTGAAAAGAAGACATCTTCCAAATTAGGTTTTACTAATTCAAATCCATTTTCAGGGTTGGTTTCACTAAGCACATGAATAAATGGCTGGCCGCCTACCATTTTGTTAGAAATAATAGCATAGTTATTAGCAAATATTTCCAGTTCTTCTCGAGTCACAAATCTTTGAAACACCTTTCCGTCTAACTCATCAATAGCATTTTGTGGCGTCCCTTGATATACAATTCGACCTGCATCCATTATAGCCATTTTGGTACATAACTCATGTACGTCATCAACAATATGAGTAGAAAGAATAACGATTACTTCTTTTCCAACTTCAGCTAACAAATTATAAAAACGGTTTCTTTCTCCAGGATCTAAACCAGCAGTCGGCTCATCAACAATTATCAATTTTGGATTCCCGATTAGTGCTTGCGCAATTCCTACACGTTGCTTCATTCCTCCAGAAAAACTTTTTACATTCTTTTTCCTTTTTTCATAAAGATTAACCTTGTCTAACAAGTAATTTACTAATTGCTTTCTTTCTTTTGAATTGGTTATTCCTTTTAGAATTGCCATGTGATCCAAAAGTTGTTCGGCAGTTATTCTAGGGTATACTCCAAATTCTTGAGGTAGATAACCTAAAACCTTTCTAAGTTCTTCCGGTTGATTAAATATATCTATATCGTTTAAGGTAGCAACACCACTATCCGCTTCTTGTAAAGTAGCTAAAGTCCTCATTAATGAAGATTTACCCGCACCATTTGGTCCTAATAAACCAAACATTCCATTTTCAATTTCGATGGAAACATTGTTAAGCGCTTTTACCCCATTAGGGTAAGTTTTTGATAAGTTGTTGATTATTAATTTATTCATGTTTAATAATTTAAAAAACAGGACGTTTAAAGTGTGCTCTAGTTACAATAAATTATACTCTAACTCCCCAAATATTCGACATAGCACGTAGCTTTCTTATCTACACATTATAACAGTTATAATACATGGTGGAGGTTTTAAACCAATTGTCAGATTAGACAAAGTTATTAATGCCGTAACCTTTAGTGTCATGGCGCTATTCACTTCTTAAACTTTTTATAGGATTTGCAATAGCTGCTTTTATCGACTCGAAACTGACTGTAAGCAGAGATATACCAATTACTAAAATTGCAGTTAGGCCAAATACCCACAATGGCATATCTATTCTATATTCATAATCTGCTAGCCATTTGGACATGAAATACCAGGAAATTGGTGTTCCAATTGCAACTCCAATGAGGATTAATTTTAGAAAGTCTCGAGTGATAAGTGAGGTAATGGTATAAACAGAGGCACCTAATACTTTTCGGATACCAATTTCTTTGGTTTTTTGCTCTGCGGTAAATATGACGAGACCAAATAAACCTAAGCAGGAAATGAGAATAGCCAAAATTGAAAAGAAGGTTGATAACTTGAAAAACATAGATTCGCTCTTATGTAGTTTGTTGTATTCTTGGTCTACAAACCTATACTCAAAAGGGAATGCTGGATTTAAATTTGTATGAAGGGATTCTAAAGCGGCTAATGTTTGTTTTTCACTGCCCTGATTATATTTGACGAAAGCTATATTAAATTCGGAATAACCTTCACTTCTAATAATCATTGGGAAGATAGATTCTTTTAAAGAGCCAAAATGAAAATTTTTAACCACACCTACTATGGTTCCTGAGTTTCCCCAAAATGACAATGGTTGACCTATCGGATTTTCCATCTTCATTTTATTCATGGCCGTCTCATTTATAAGGTATTCAATGTTTCCCGGGTTATTATGAATAAGTTCTCTTCCCATAAGTAATTCGACACCATATGTACTAACAAAGTCTACACTTGCTACCATTCCAGTAAATAAAGCATCATCATCAGCTGTCTTATTATTCCAAATAACTTCTGGTGACGTGCCATAGTCCCCTAGAGGAATATGCGACGTTTTTGTAACCGATGTTACTCCCGGAATTTGTATTGCACCACTTTTAAAAGCATCATAATTATTTTGTAAGTCTTTTGATAGCGTGACTGCCAATAGATTTTCTCTATCGAAACCAATGTCTTTATGTTGGACAAAATCAATTTGCTTTGATATAATGATCATGCTACTTATAAAGACTACTGAAATAGTGAATTGAAAGACAACCAAAGCTTTTCTAATCCAACTGGTACTAGAACTGGTTTCAATTTTTTTCTTAAAAATATCGGTAACCTTAAAAGAAGAGAGTAAAAAGGCAGGGTAACTTCCAGATAGTATTCCTGTGAAAATTGTAATTACCAAAACCATTATCCAAATGGATGCTGGTAAATTTAATAGGTCTATGTTTTTATCTGTTATTTGATTAAATACGGGTAGTGCAAATACAATTAAGATTAAGGCAAAAAATAGACTTGCAAGAGAAAGAAGCGTTGCTTCTCCTAAAAATTGTGCTATTAAACTACTTTTTCCAGCCCCTAAAACCTTTCTGACCCCAATTTCTTTAGCTCTTTTCATGTAGCCGGCAGAAGCTAAATTCATAAAATTAATGCTTGCAATTAGCATGATCAGGAAAGCTATTATTCCAAACAATCTTACATATAGAATCTTCCCTTCACCTTTTACAATGTCTGCATAAAGATAACTATCTGCGTAAGGTTGGAATCGAATTTCTAATCCTAAGTCATAATCTATTAAAAATGATTTAAGTTTTTGTTCTAACTGAACAACATCTGTTCCTTTGGCCAATTGAACAAATGTATAGGCGCCTAGATTTTTCCATTCAGACATCCAAGGATTTTCAGCAAAAAGAGAAGCAAAAGATAAATAATAATCACTCTTCTCGGTCGAATTTTCACTGCTCATTTCAAAGACCATAGATATTTTTAGCTCTTTTGAATTTTCGTAAGTGAGTGTTTGCCCAATGGCACTTTTGGAGTTTCCAAAGAACAATTCGGCCATTTGCTTCGAAATAGCAATTTGGTTTGGAGCGTTTAATGCCTTCGAAGCATTTCCTTCTAAAATATTAAATGAAAACATTTCAAAAAAGTCTTCACTTACAAACTTTCCATTTTGCTTTAAAACAGTGCTCCCATTAGAGAAGGTACTTTTTTTGCTATTGTTAGACATAGCCGTAACTTTCTCAATCTCTGGTACTTTTATCTTTAATTCTTTATAGAGAAGTGATGATGTGCCATAACCAAATGCCGGGCCATCAGATGATGTAAGATATATAGAATGGAGTTGATCTATGTTTGCATGATACTTATTCATGCTATTTTCACTTGCTATCCATAAATAGATTAGTAAAAAGCAGAATAACCCAGAAGTTAAACCTAAAATATTGAGAAAGGACAAAACTTTGTCAGCTTTAATATTTCTCCATGCTATAGTGATATAATTTTGAATCATAATTTTTTTCTAATACTAATGGTTATTGTTTAACCCTCTCTTGCCACCGCCTTGACCGCAGAGCGGTCGCACTATGTGAACCACATGATAAAGGGCATTTGCGACTGCAGAGCAGTCGCACCTTCCGGAAATTTGTCACGCACTCAATGGTTAACTAACATGTTCTCGGTTACTTTTTCTCCATCAAGCATTCGTATAATTCGATTGCTGTATTTGGCATCATGCTCACTATGGGTAACCATAACAATTGTAGAACCTTGATTATTTAATTCGGTAAGTAGGTCCATTACTTCATTGCCTGTTTTACTGTCTAGGTTTCCCGTTGGCTCATCTGCCAGAATTAGTTTAGGGTTGTTTACCACGGCTCTGGCAATAGCAACTCTTTGTTGTTGACCTCCTGAAAGCTGCTGTGGAAAATGATTTCTTCTATGCATTATTTGCATTCTTTTCAGAACCTCATTTACTTTTTCTTTTCTTTCACTCTTTTTTATTCCTGTATAGATGAGTGCCAACTCAACATTTTCAAATACGGTAAGTTGATCGATTAAATTGAAGCTCTGAAATACAAAACCAATATTATGCTTACGTAAACTTGCTCTCTTGCGTTCGTTGTACTTAATGACTTCTTGATCATTAAAAATGAAACTGCCACCATTTGCATCATCCAACATCCCAAGAATATTAAGTAGGGTAGATTTGCCGCTTCCAGAAGGTCCCATAATGGATACAAATTCGCCTTCTTTTACTTCAAATGAAATTTTATTTAATGCTATTGTTTTATACTCTTCAGTAGTAAAATATTTTTCTAATTTTTCAATTTTTATCATTCGTTTTGATTTTTAGTTTATTAGATTTTATACCAAATAATTTCATACGACTAAAAACTATTTTGAAGTAAAGTCCAACGTCAATTCATTTTTATCACCATAATTTTCATAGCTCGAAGTAATAATCTTATCGCCTGACTTAAGCCCACTTAAAACCTCGTAGTATTCTGTATTTTGACTACCAAGTTGCACATCTACTTTATAGGCAATTTTTCCATCATCGCTCAACTTATAGATCCAATTCCCAGCTGTTTTTTGAAAGAAACTTCCTTTGGGTATCAGTACCGCCGATTTCTCATCGCTTAATGCCAATCGGATCTTTAAAGACTGTCCTCTGCGAATTCCATCCGGAATTTCGGATTCAAAGTGCATATCTACTTGAAATCTTCCATTAGTAACTTGCGTAAATACTTTTTTGATAATTACGTTATAGTCGTTTCCATTAAAGATGAAGCTACCAGATTGCCCGGAATAAATTCTAGAAATATAGAATTCATCAATATCGGCACGGACTTTAAAGCCGCTTAAAACATCCACTTGTCCTAAACGCTCTCCCTTGTTTTTAGACTGTCCAATTTGTGCATCCAATGAAGTTAATTGACCATCTACAGGAGCTCTAACAATCAAATCGTCCACTTTTTTACGCATTAAGGCTAATGCTTTTTGAGTTCTAACATATGAGCTTCCAGACTGCTTCAGTTCTTGAGTAGTGGAAAGCGAATCTTCTTGTAATACTTGTAAAGCTATAGCCATGCGCTGTTTTTGGTAATTGTAATTATTCTCAGCCTTTTGAAATTCATGACTTGCAATAGCATTTTCGTTATAAAGCGTTTTATTGAGTTCATATATTCGATCAGCTTCAATAAGTTCGTTCTCTACATCTGTTTTTTGGTATAACTTATTTATGGTGTTTTGGCGCGCTGCATTTCGTGAAATTTGCATTTGAGTTAGTAAATTGTAAACTGCCGTTTCTTGATTTACAAGATTTAACTCCAAATCTGTATTTGAAAGGCGCAATATGGGTTCGTTTTGTTTCATGATTGTACCATCTTCAACGAATATTTCTTCAACCCTACCCCCTTCAAGAGCATCCAAATAAATGGTAGAAATTGGCATAACTGTTCCATTCACAGGAATGTTCTCTTGAAAAGTTCCTTCTTCTACTGAGCTTACTATTATTCTTTCTGCATCAACATTTAATTTTGAACGCCCATCAAAAGAGGAAGCTATAAATGCTATTAATGTTATTATTGTTAATAGCCCAGCTGCAGTTATAATATTAGATTTGGTTATCTTTTTCTTTGTTATGGGTATATCCATGTCTTTACTTTTATTATTCTCTATTTCTAATGGAATTACAGTGCCAAAAAGGTAATATATTGATATTGTGGTTGTTATGATTTTTAATAGAAATTAAAGTGTGCGCTTATGATACATTCACTGTACGTTTTAAGGACACTTATTAGGGGGTTTATTTCTTAACTGTAATTTTCTATTTAACAAATTATTATATAGTAGCTTTACGCTGATGTCATTAAAAAAAGCCTCCATACTAGTTATTGACGATGATTACGACGTTTTGGTCGCTATGAGGATCTTACTGAGATCTCAGGTGAAAGAGGTTGTTATTGAGAAAAATCCGGAAAATCTTTTGTCCTTAATGAAAGAACATAATTTCGATCTTATCATTCTTGACATGAATTTTAAAAGTGCTGTACATACCGGTAATGAAGGTGTTTATTGGCTTAATAAAATTAAGGAGATTGATAAAGAAATGCCTGTTATTTTGATAACTGCGTATGGAGATTTGGACTTGGCTATACCTGTCTCTTATACACATCTCCGAGCCCACGAGACAGGCAGAAATCT
>OJIO01000569.1_pt1 | contig 22202 bp, 17 predicted proteins | sample 1595621 | NCBI WGS metagenome assembly OJIO01 (sample SAMN05416776, study PRJEB24817) | seawater metagenome | isolation source: Sea water | place: Canada:Atlantic | collected 2013-07
CTTCGTCGGCAGCGTCAGATGTGTATAAGAGACAGCAGGAAATGGATGAGTCAAACTATAATATCCTAAATGATCTCCAAATGGACCTTCTGGTTTGGTCTCCCCTTTTCTTATTCTTCCCGTAATAACAAAATCCGCATCACTTGACAAAAAATGTCCTAAGTCATCATATTTGTATCTGAATCTTCGTCCTCCTAACATACCTGCGAATGTCAGTTCACTTATCTCTTCCGGCATGGGCATGATCGCCGAGAATGCATGAGATGGTAATCCACCTACGAATACCGAACATTTGAATTCTTCATTACTTTTAAGATACTCGGTATGATGATTTCCGATTCCACGATGTAATTGGTAGTGAAGCCCAATCTCCTTATTGGTTTCATATTCATTACCTGTCAATTGGATTCGATACATTCCGAGATTAGTCTTCATTGCATTTTTCTCACCTGGAGGCAGTGTCAGCACTTGTGGCATTGTTACAAATGCTCCTCCATCCATTGGCCACGACTTAACTAACGGTAGTTTATCAATGGTGGTTTGCCCATACTGTACAGCACCTTTACCCCAGCTTTTCATTGGCAATGCTGATAGCGCTGTAAACGGAGCTGACATATATCTCAAAGGATTCTTAAGAAACCTAGTAGGATCAGCTTTCAGTTCTATGACCTTTTTGACCTTTTCAATTGTATGTCTAAATAGATAATCTGTCCGATCAAACGTACCGTAAATATTAGATATCGCCCGAAATGGACTCCCTTTGACATTTTCAAAAAGTATAGCTGGACCACCTGCTTCAAAAATCCGGTTGTGGATCTCGGCCATTTCTAAATCTGGATCAATTTCAGACTTTATTCTCAATAATTGATTACTCTTTTGGAGATCATCAACTACATCTTGCATGCCTCGGTAGCTCATATTGCTTTGGTCAATTTATGTTTTAGTACAACGGAATTGTGAGTAAAGAGTTGAATACACAGTAATTCAATATTTCGATTTATTTAATTGTCTATGTCTGCCTCAATAATTAGCCTACTTTATCACTTTCTATTTTATATCCATTCAGTAGCGACTTTATATCCATTTTCTTTTTCCCTTGCATCTTCAATTCAAGTAAAGCAAGATACCCATCATTGCACGCTATTTTTAAATACCTCTTATTATCCGTTAATAATGTTCCTGGCTTGTGCATTGGATCTAATTCTTCATCAGACATTCCCGACTTCAATATCTTACATTCCAATCCATCTATCTTAGTCCATGCAGTAGGAAATGGATTCAAACCCCTGATATGGTTGTATACCTCTTTCGTCGTTTTTGTAAAGTCTATTTCACAAGTTTCATGATATATTTTTGGTGCTTTCGATACTTGGCTGTTGTCTTGTTCTTTAAGTTCTATTTCTCCTGCCTCGACTGCTTTTACTGTTCTTAAAACTACTTCCGCACCTAATTGCATTAGTCTTGTATAAACATCACCAGTAGTATCCTCATCTGTAATTTTGGTTTCTTCCTGAAATAACAAATCTCCTGTATCTATTTCATGTTTGAGTTTGAAGCTTGTTACTCCAGTTTCCTTTGCACCAGTCATAACAGCCCAATGTATTGGTGCTGCTCCGCGAAATCTTGGCAAGAGTGATCCATGAAGATTATAGGTTCCGTGCTCTGGCATATTCCATATTACTTCAGGGAGCATCCTAAAAGCAACTACTATCTGAAGATCAGATTTTAGGGCTCTTACTTCTTCTACAAACTCAGGGTTCTTGAGGTTTTTAGGTTGGAGGATATTCAGGCCTTGAGAAACAGCGTATTTTTTAACATCAGATTCTATTAATTTCTTGCCACCTCGGCCTCCCATCTTATCTGTTGCAGTTATGACACCTACTATATCATATCCGTTCTCTACTAACGTTTGTAAAGCTGGCACAGCGAATTCTGGTGTACCCATGTATATAATTTTCATTTTTCATCAATTTAATTATCTATCCAATGCTTCTGCGGATAGTTAGTGACATAATATCCAATTCCAATCACAAGTATATTAGGATTATATTTATTACCCTTATAATTAGACAGTAAATTTAACATACAGGGCACACCATTTGCCATTAAAAGATAAACTGAATTGTATTTTATTTATAATCCAATTTAACAAAACGATTTTGCCTATTTATGAAACTAGAAAAAAGTAGTCCTTAGAAGATCATTGAGAATAATAATCAAAGCCGCATAATGTTCAATTTGTTATACTCACGCAGGATGTAATCGCTCCACTTAATTTGAAAAATTATCAGCGATTCAGAGCGAGAATATAAAAAGTTGAAAGTCAACAAATAATAAATAACTGTGATACTTTAGTTTACAGATATTTATATATTTTTCTTTTTAATAATATCATGACAAATGTCAAAAAAAGAGAACACAAATCCAAACCAGCTACAAAGAATGTAGCCAGTTCGAAGCAAATTATTTATGAGTTTCGAAAAGCACTTCATAATTATTTTCCCAATCTAAGAGAGGAATATAAGCAAGAGTATATAAACACGCCCTTACAAATCGATCCGATTGCTGTATACTATCTACGAGGTGATAAAACGGAAAAATCCACAAAATTATATGTAGAACAAAAGCAGACCAAATTTATTTACATGACCTCTATACCAGAAACTAAAACAAATTCAAAAGAACTTTTTATTGCAGAGTAAATGAGGTGGATGATAGAAAATGAAGGATTTAACTATCAAAAAAATAGTTGTCTTAAATTGCATCATAAAATTAATAGAAACGATATCAATGCGATTAAAAACTTTTATACTTGCCTGCAAATCGCTCACGGCTTATCTCAGTTAATGGTGGTTCTTGCTAAACAATCAATTGCAAGAACCTATGGAACACTAAAACAAGTATGGGCTGATTTTCTAGCATTAATCAATATGCTACCCAATTACCAACCTATCCACCTAAAACCAAAATACAACCTGAAATACTGAATAAAATGATAATAGATTCGCGGCAATATTGCCAGGAATCTATTTAATATTTGATCCGTATAAAAAACAATCTTTCTCAATGTCACAATAACCTACTTAGGCGTAGCTTTGCTCATATCTGAATTCGAGATTTCACGTGCTATTCCTGTGTGTAAAACCATAATGCACAAAATTGTTTAACAAAACCAATGAACAAATAAACTGATTGCAGTAGATTTCTCCACTTCGGTGGAAATTAAAGGTTTAACGGCATTCTATTCCTCGACTTCACTCGGAATGACAATGCTAAAAGTGCAATATGGTATACACACCTATTCCTTTTTTCTGACTCTGAATCGCTGAGAATTATTATCTTTGGAAGAGATTGTAGCTTTTAGGAGTTGTTAATACTCCTCCCAGATCATTATTATTGTAGCATATCCTTAGTAGTTTCTTTCCCAATTGGTATTGTAGAATTCTCTTAATAAAAATAGAAGTTAATATATTATTTATTGAAATTTATCAAATGAAAAAGATTCTATTCTTTCTCTTGGCAGTATTATTTACTATTCCAGGTATTACCCAAACATGTGATTGTACGATTTCCGAAATAGAAAATAATAAGGTAAGTTCATTAGATACCGTATATGGTATCATCGATACAGTAGGTACGGTTGCGGAATTTAAAAATGCTATAAGTCAGGCTAATTCTTCTGGCGGGAATAGGACTATCCTAATTGAAAATGGAATATACCCAATAGCTTCTACTTCCTCATATCCTTACATAACAGCAAGCAATGTAATCTTTCGAAGTCTTTCGGGAAATCGAGATGATGTCATCATAACTGGAACTGGAATGTCCAGTGTGGCACCATTAACCGAGAATGTGTTTTACATAGTAGGAGATAATATTATTATAGCGGATGTCACAATTAGGGATGTGGGTAATCATGGAATAGCCGTGCAAGGCGATAACCTTATGGTACATAATGTTAGAATTCAAGATACGTACGAACAAATGCTGAAAGGAACCAGTGCGGGAGACGGCTCGGATTCCAGCAGGGTGCAGTGCTGTTTGTTTGAATATACGTCTGGGATAGGTCCAAACTTTTACATCGGAGGTATAGACGTTCATGAAGGCAGTAGTTGGGTAGTGAATGATAATGTTTTTAAAAGCATATCCAGCCCCTCGGGGTCAATCGCCGAACATGCTATTCATTTTTGGAATTCTTCTTCAGACAATACGGTAGAGCGGAATATAATCATCAATTGCGATCGTGGGATTGGTTTTGGTCTGGGAGGAAGTTCGAATGATGGGGGGATTATTCGCAATAATATGATTTTTAATGATGGATCGGCTTTATTTGATGATGTAGGGATAGGCTTGGAATCATCGCCAAATACGAAAGTATACAACAACACAATTCATATTGCATATCAAAATGCAATAGAATATAGGTTTGCCGCGACTACCAATGTGGATATCGCAAATAATTTGACCAACAAAATTATTAAGTCGCGAGATGGTGGGCAAGCTACGGTGTATTCTAATATTACCAATGCATCAAGTAGTTGGTATATTGAACCAACGGAAGGTAATCTTAGATTGAATGAAAATATTCTTACTGTTGTAGATGCAGGGGCAAATCTTTCCGATGTAGTATATGATTTGGATAAATACGCCAGGCCACCAGCAACTACAGATATCGGCGCTCATGAGTACGTTCAAACAAATTTACTTCCTTTGATGCAAATGTATCACTTAAAATACGAGGGAGCTTTTATTATTCCAGGCAATACAAATGGTGAATCCAGCGCAAATTATGCTGCAGGAGCCATAGCATTGAATAGTGCCAACAATTCTCTTTTTTTAGCGGGGCATCTCCCTCAAGGTGCTATTGCTGAATATTCTATTCCAACTTTGGTAAATAGCACAGAATTAGACGAATTGAATACATCAACATTCTTGCAAGGGTTTAAGAAATTCCTAAATTTGGCATCCAACGGTAACCCGCAAAATATCGATCGAGTATCTGGTATGGAAATAATTGATGGTCAATTATTTGTCAATGGAGTTGAGTATTATGATGCTCCAGCAAATAACACGCATACCACCTTGATCGTGGAAGACCCTACTGACTTTGTCAATACTACCGTTGCTGGATATTATTCTTTTGAGGGCGCTGCCCATACGGCAGGGTGGATTTCGAAAATTCCTTCGGAGTGGGAGATTCCACTAGGCGGAAAATATATTGCTGGAAATTCAAGTAAATATCCCATTAATGGAAGAAACCCAATGGGCGTTTCGGCATTTTCTTTTGATCCCTCCAACTTAGATGATACTCCGGATGCCATTACATCAACAGAGAAATTACTCGATTATGATCTTTCCAACCCACTTTATGCGGATTTCGATTCACTTTATAATCCAAATTATAATATTCTAGAGCTGGATGGAAGTACATTTACATGCCATACCATAGCTAATGCAAATGCGACAGCAGGGACAAATGATCTATGGGCAGAAGTTTCCCAAGCCAGCTATGGATTTGTTATTCCCAATACGAGAACATATCTCACGATTGGATCTTCTGGAGGACATCAATCAGGAATTGGATATAAAGCGGAGCAGGACAATGGAAACTGTTGTGGAGGTCCGTGTGCCTATGAAGCGGATGATTACTATAATTATTATTGGTTGTGGGACGCCAATGATCTTTTAGATGTGAAGAATGGGTTGATAAATTCTTATGATGTGCGACCTTATGCTTACGGTGAAGTGAATATCCCTTTTCAGTACGATGAATATTCTGGTTCTCCAGAATTTCACCCAGTTGTGGGAGGTGCATTTGATGCGGAATCAGGATTACTTTATCTTACCATTTACGATGGTGGTGCAACTGGGCAATACAGCAGAAATCCAGCCGTAGCTGCGTATAAGATTATATATGAAGAACTTTGTGACGGGATTGATAACAATGCGAATGGACTGATTGATGAACAACTTGTTAATACATGGATTGGACCAAGCGAAGGAAATTGGTATGAGAATGCGAGCAATTGGAGTTTGAATCACTTTCCCAATAGTTGTAATGAAGTAGTTATAGGGGCAGCCTCAACGGTTAATTTACTTGATGGGAAAATTGCATTTGGGCATTCTTTAGTTGTTGAAGAAGATGCCGTATTTAATATAGCTTCAAGCTCGGAACTGATTCTTGAGAATGAAGAATGAACCACTAGGTTTGACCAATTAACTTCTATTTCTTTTGCAACAATTTGAATGTATTGATTTAAAACGAAGATGAAAAAATGGATAGATTTACAACATTTAATTTTTAGGGATACCAGAAGTATAATTCTCAGAAACCACGCTTACATATTCAGTATATCATCAACCTTATTGCTCGCAGGATGCTGCACAACAGAGCCTGTTTTCTCTTCCCGTTGATTCCTGGAATTTAATGCATTTTAAAATAAAACCACCAACCATTTTTGAAGACACTACCAAATTTCAAATGAAAACCACCAACCATTTTTATCCAAATTACCTTCTTAATCAAAATGAGAATTTTAAATAATCGATATCCCTTTTGCACATTTGGCTTACAAGCTCTTTACTTTCTTGCGTATAATAATCTTGATACTTCTTTGGTTCCGTATGATTGGTATGAGGGATTGTTCCAGCATTTATATTTAACAAGGCAAATAACTTTTTAGTCTCTTCCTCAAAATTTTCGAATCGAAACAATGTTACTCTCTTAGCGTCTAGATTTGGAAAATAATCCAACTGGTTATAATGAAAATAAGGATCATCAGGTTTTGCTGCTAACTTGAGATCTAAGAACCTATGATATTCCTCTCTATTTTCTTCAATAGTCAAGACGTTTCATTTATTGATTAAGGAATACCACGAAAGGATTCTAGGCCATGGGTTTCTGACAAAACCAATAATTTTATAATTTGGATGTTTATCAATTAGAACTCGTTCTGATGAGTTTACATTACCATGTTCCGAAATCACATCGACATCAGCCCCTAATTCTCTTTTTAAAAGGTTAATAATACTCGTACCTCCCGTCCGATGAACGTGAATGAAAATGAATTCGTACTTATGAGAAATTAACATCTTTTCTAAATCTAATACTCCTCTAGTGCTGATTCTTCTCCTTTGAAGATCTTATATCCAGCAAATCCCATAATCACAAGAAGTAATATTGAAGAAATCAAACTTATCATCTTTCCTCTGCTATAAGTAGATGGCTTGAATTCAAACTTAATCTTATGTTGCCCAGTTGGCACTTTCAAAGCACGTAAAAGATAATTAGCTCTAATATGCTCGACCGGTTGATCATCTATATATGCTTGCCATCCCAAATTAGGTCCATACCAAACTTCAGAGAAAATTGCCAATTGTTCTGAGGTAGCGTTGGATGTATACTCCAAAACATTAGGAGAATATTTTATAAGATTAATGCTTCCTTGTTTATTTGGAGATAATCCATTTATATAAGCTCCAAACTCTTCATGAACTATAGCTGTCGTTGATGCATCAAAACCATTTAGAGCATCAATTTCTTCGTTTGCATTGGAAACACTCTTGATGTTATTTATAAACCACGCATTACCTAAAGCTCCTGGATTCTGTTGAGCCGCTATTGATTTCTCCCCTGTAGGAACAATAAAATACTTAGTATTCAACATATTGAGCACCGCCTGATTTCCATATGGACTTTGTTGTGATCTATTGTTCAAATGTCGATCTATTATATCTTGAATTCTTTGCAATTTAGCGGCATGGTACCCACCAACCGTTTTGTGAAAATATGATGTAGTGGAAGTATTATAGGTATCTACTGTGAAATCTTGTACTCTAAAATGCGGATCTTTATCAGCCAAGATCTGTGTATCAGCAGGTCTTTCTACAAATTTAGTTTCATACTTTCTTACGCTTACATAATTATCACCAAAATAGTTTTTGCTTATAAGTGTTTGATCAGCTACAGCCAGAAGACCGACTATGCCAATCAATATCATATGGCCTATCTTTTCTTTTAAATAGCTATAAATGATCAAACCTGCAGCTAGAACAAATCCAGCTGTACGAAATGCTGATGAGGTTAGCAATCCAGCTCTGTCCTCATATAAAGCCTCTAGTATTTTCTTATCTCCACCCATTCTTGCATCGTAAGAACTTTCGAATGAAATCAAAGAAGGTCCAATAAGACCAAATAGCACAGAGAATCCAGCTACTGCTCCTATTGCGATCAACAATGGTTTAATGAGCGTTGATTTATCATTCCTTTTTAATATTTCGTTGAACCCTAAACCAGCTAATATAACAATTAAAATACCTGTTATACTCATTGCAGAATTAGGTGTCCTGAATTTATTAAACAGTGGGAAATAATCAAACAATGGTTTATTTAGAATATCAAAATTCTTCCCCATTGACAACAATAATGTGAATATAGTGCCTGTAATTAACCACCATTTGAATTTACCAGGTACTATCAATGCCCCTAAGAAAAATAAGAAAAACACAATAGCTCCAAAGTAATATGGTCCCGCTGTATTTGGAAGCGTTCCAAAATATGTAGGAACTGAAACTTTCCTTCTTTGACCAGTCACCTTGGCAAATCTTGAATCTTTTGAGAGCTCCTCTACAGAACCCCCACCAGCTGCATATGGAATAAATACGGATAACGCATCAAGTGTTCCTCCAGACCATCCCATTGCATAATCATAATCAAGACCATTAACGGAACTACTAGTTTTTGGAGCTGAAGCATCTGCCGTTAAAATCGGTTTACCTCTCATGGTTTCTTTCCCATATTCATAAGTAGGCATGAGTTTAGTAGCGGAAGCGCCTACAGCAACTATAGTGCATACTGTTAATATACCTAGAGCTTTCGCATATTGAGACAGTGTCCTTTTTTGCACTGCATCTACAAGTGCAAATATCATATACAGACCAAGAGTTAGACCTAGATAATAAATCATCTGAGGGTGATTGGCCATAACGGCCATTCCCATGAATAATGTAAAGATGGACCCTCCGAGCCAATACCTGCCTTTCATAGTTAGCAAGACACCGGCTATGATTGGTGCAGATGCCATAATTGATCTAACTTTCGTGACATGTCCGGCACTCAAAAGCATCAGATTACTTGTCGATAATCCAAAAATAATAGCCATAATTAAACTCACCCAAGAATTGACTCCCAAGATGATCAAACATATATAAAGAGATAACATACCTAATATAAATATACCAGCAGGCCTACCTATAAACAGACTTAACCCTTTAGAAATATTTTGAGTAACATTGTTTTGATGGCTCGTGCTTATATTGTAAGCAGGCATTCCCCCAAACATACTATTTGTCCACAAGGCTTCTTCACCAGTCTCAGCTCTAAAAGTGACCGCTTCATGAGAAGCACCTCGGTATGCTGTGATATCTCCCATATCCAACATCTTACCCTGAAATTGGGGTAAAAAGTAAATAACATTCACTAACAATATGACTATTACAGCTATGACGTGGGGCAAATTCTTTTTAAAATCAATCTTCATAATTCTTTATTTTCTTCTGCAGATAAATTTTTCTATCTGGCCTACTTTCAAATTCAATTAGTTAGTAGTATTTAATCTTCTTCTTTATAAATTTTTACAACCCTTTCACCTGGTTTGGAATATGCTCTATACATTCCTTCTGTATTAAAATCCATAGCTACATTTCCTTCCTGATCAAGTGCAACGATTCCACCCGCTCCACCTTTCTCAACGAGTTTTTCATTGATTACATAATGAGCAGACTCGGCTAAAGATTTACCACCATACTCCATCATAGCCGCTATATCCCTCGCCACTGTATACCTGATAAAAAACTCTCCATGGCCAGTACATGATACTCCGCATGTAGCATTATCTGCAAATGTTCCAGCACCAATAATAGGACTATCACCTAGTCTGTTGTATTTTTTATTTGTCATACCCCCTGTGCTTGTACCCGCAGTAATGTTTCCATCTTGATCCAGGGCTACACATCCAACTGTTCCATGCTTTTTGTCTTTATCCTCATCTTCCGAAAGTACAGATTCTCCTTTTTCTGATTTGAGCGCTTTTTGAAGGCTATTCCATCTTCTCTCTGTTTTAAAATAAGCAGGATCTACGATTTCTATTCCATTTTTTTCAGCAAAGTCTTCAGCACCTTTTCCTGCCATCATTACATGTTCACTTTTTTCTAGAACAGCTCTTGCAGCTGATATCGGATGTTTGATATTTGTAACTCCCCCAACTGCCCCAGCATTTTGATCTTTTCCATACATAATAGATGCATCCATTTCATTTTTGCCTTCATGGGTAAATACGGCTCCTTTTCCAGCATTGAACAGATCAGAGTTCTCCATAAAGTTGATCGTTTTCTCTACTGCATCAATACTACTTCCACCTAACTTAAGAATAGACTCTCCTATATTGAGAGCTTCATTTAGAGCATCTCGATATGCTTTGTCTTTCTGAGGTGTCATATTCTTCTTGAGAATAGTACCAGCACCACCATGAATGACTATCGTATATTTTGGTCTTTCAACCTTTACTGTTTTTAGTCTTGGAGAATCATTACATCCTATCATGACTAGGCAGCAGAAAGTAATTATTAAAGTCAGTTGTTTCATGCGTCGGTATTTACTAGGTTAATTTTATATTTAAGAAGAGTAGCTTTGATATTTATTTTCTCTTCTCTTGATAAATGATACCTTGACCTCCCAATGGATGATCTATAGTTGTTTTTCCAGAACAAATATACAAAGCCTAACGGCCAAGCAAACAAAAATGCCAAAGCCTTCCACCCAAAAAAGAATGATAAAGTCAAAATAACTACAGAGTAGTGAAATAAATATAATACTACACCCGAACATACTACAATACTAGCTATGAAAACTGTATTTTCTTTGTCCAGTACTTTTTTAGCAAAACCCTGAGAGATCAATCCTGGGATAATATTGAATATTAATCCTATAATTCCTGGAATAAATGCTATAATAGTCCAAACCAATGCATATAAAAAGCTCTTTCCCGTACGTTTGACTTCATAAGGGTTTGGGGCACGAATTATCTTCACCTCTTCAGAAAATGATTCAAAAGTACTTTCATCCATTGCATTTATAGTATCCGATACAGATTTTAATGTTGGCCAAATATGTTCTTTGTTTGTAACTATTGGAAAGAAGTCCAACTTGAATAATCCTTCAGTTAATTGAAGTGTATAATTTAGGATTGGTTGCCTAGCCTCTTCTTCTACATTGAATGCCAATGGAAGCATTTTATGATAGACATCATCAGTAAGCCGTTTTATATCATTTACTTTTTTCTCGGGATCATTAAAGTAAGACTTTGCACTATATGCTTCTCCTACATTAAGGCATACCCTACTTCTTAGTTTGAATGGGGACAAAAAATTAATAGCAACAGGCAGTATTTTTAACTCCTTGCCTGAATTATTGACTTCTAGATAAGAATTAGCCATTCTAGCCATACCTTTCTGAAATGGCCGAAGTGTTTTCACTAATTCAGTTCCTCCTTCTATGAATAATATAATAGCCGCTTCTTTATCTAATGCCTTATACGCTTCCTGTAGACTAGAATCGTTTTTTCTCAATTCTTTGAATCCGTCTCTAAATCTAAAAATTGGTATTTGATTGGTATTAACCAAAAAGGGACGAAGCCAAGGTTTTCGAAAAACATCACCCCGCACCATAAAATGCAATGGTCTATGAAATATACATCCTATAATTATAGGCTCTAAAAAACCATTAGGATGATTAGATGCTATAAGTAATGGGCCATCTTTGGGGACATTTTCAAGTCCTGAAACCTCTATCTTACCGTAGAAAACTCTAATAGCAATATTGGCCAAAAACCAAATTATATTATAAATCATTGAAGGCTGTTATCTGTTTTGTTCTGATTCTTACCTTTGCAGTCTATAAAGAAAGTAAAATTTTAATGGGTATGGTAAACATATCTCAAAAAATGTAATACAAACATAAGGATAAAGTATTATCTCTTTCTTTTAAATGATAATAAATAACAAATCAATTGATCGTTTTTATATCGGTAAAAAATAACCAATTGTAAATAATATATAGCTTGAGTAACCAAAGTAAAAACAAGAAACATCTAATCACTATAGCAGGACCTACTGGAGTCGGGAAAACTGCAATTACTATTAAACTTGCAAAGCACTTTAATGCAGATATATTCTCAGCTGACTCTAGACAACTATATAAAGAAATGAGTATAGGTACAGCAAAGCCAACTGTGTTAGAGCTCAGTCAAGCCAACCATCACTTCATAAACCATGTATCAATTAATGAGCATTACAATGCTGGTATTTACGAACGTGAATTCAATGACAAAATTTCCACTTATTTTACTAAAAATGATATTGGAATATTAACAGGCGGCACAGGGATGTATATCAGAGCCGCAATAGAAGGATTAGATCATTTCCCTGACATACCTACCGAGATCAGAGAACGGTTCGAAAAAATCTCCACAGAGGATGGGCTAGAAACATTACAAAAACTAATTAAAGATCTAGACCCAGAATATGCCAAGGTCGTTGATATAAACAATGCAAGACGGCTAACTAGAGCTTTGGAAGTAATAGAAACAAGTAGTAAGACATTTACTAGCTTTCTCAATCAAAAAAAAGCAAGAAAGTCAGTTTATAATCCTATCAAAATCTGTCTTACGAGAGATAGAGCACAATTATATAGCAGAATCAATCAAAGAGTAGATCAGATGATGGTTGAAGGACAACTTGATGAAGTAAAACGCCTCTTGCCGTACAAAGATTTAAAGTCTATGCATACCGTAGGCTACTCTGAACTCTTCCGTCATTTAGAGGGTGAGTTATCACTTCATGATGCAGTTGAATTATTCAAACGAAACAGTCGTAGATATGCCAAACGGCAAATGACATGGTTCCGTAACCAAGGTGAATGGATAATGATCGAAGCAGAGAATTACGATAAGATATTGGAGACACTTCAAGAATACGGCTTGTAGAGATATTTACACAATCTTGTTTTATTTCTTAATTAGATTGTCACCCTTCTAGACATAATAAGATAAAATCTCTTGCTACTACTCTGTTACCATAATTACCTAATTTGAACAAACCTTCAAATTTCATTAGATTTGCACTATTATATTAACTAATATATAAAACTATGAAATACACATTTGTTCTTATTCTTGCTATGTTGTTTGCATCATTCCAGTCTTTCTCACAAGAGGAAACTAAAAAAGTAGTCATCATCAAAAAGATGAAAGATGAAAATGGAAAAGTAACAACTGAGAAAGTAAAAGCTTCTGGTGCAGACGCTGACAAACTCATCGAAGAGATGAAAAAAGATGGCACCTTAGATGGTATAGATATCGATATAGAAATCGAAAAAGCTATGGAAGGCAGTAAAAAAAGAACAAAAACTATATCAAAATCCTCAACCGAAGACATTCATATAGAAAAGAAGATAGAAGATGGAAAAGAAACTACTACTTACACTATAACTACAAATGATGATGGCAACAAAGAAGTGATCGTTTGGACGGGTGATGGAGAGATGCCCGCAGATATAGCTGAAAAAATTAAGAAACACAAAATGCACGAAATCGAAGTTGAAGTTGAAGATGGTCAAAATATGATCTTCATTGGTGATGATTCCACAACTGAAGTCCAGAAAGAGGTAAGAATCAAAGTAGTGAGTCCGAATAAAGTCACTTTAGGCATTATGATAAATGAGGACAATGGCGTTACTGTAGAAAATATTATAAAAGGATCTATAGCTGATACTGCAGGATTAAAGTCAGGAGATATCATTCTAAAGATCAATGAAGATTATACGTTCAAAGTAGAGTCATTGATGAGCGCATTAAGCAAATTTGATAAAGGAGATGATTGCACAATTAAGTATATCAGAGACGGGAAAGAAAAGACTGTTGATGTGAAATTTTAAATTTCAAGCTAAAAAGAACGACAAGACCAGCCAGATTTTATAAACCTGTCTGGTCTTTTTTTTACCAATCTATTGGAAAATAATCCTTTAAAAACTGACCACACCAATGTTTACCCGTATTTGCTCCATCGATAAAAGGATCACAAATTCTAGCTGCACCATCAACAATATCTAATGGTGGTTGGAAATCATGTACATCTTCCTTAAACTTTGATAATTGTACAGGATCTTCATCGGTTACCCAACCAGTATCTACAGCATTCATATAAATTCCATATTCTGCCAATTCTCCAGCTGCTGTATGCGTCATCATATTTAGAGCAGCTTTAGCCATATTGGTATGTGGGTGCCTAGGTTCCTTTTTGAACCTGTAGAACTTCCCTTCCATGGCAGTAACATTAACGATGTGTTTTTTTCCGGTATTGTCTTGTTTCATCAACTCAACAAGCTTATTGATTAATACAAAAGGCGCCACACTGTTTACCAGTTGAACTTCGAGCATTTCTGATGGGTTAATCTCCCCTATTTTAAGTCTCCAACTGTTTGTTGTTCTAAGATCAACTTGTTGTAAATCGGCATCTAATTTTCCTTCCGGGAATACTTCTTTTGCTTCAAGAGATTCGTCATAAGAATACGGAATTTGAGACAATTCTGCAGAAGCTCTGATTCCTATCCCAGGTCCTTTTCCATGCCAAACTACAGGCAGTGCCTCTTCATCAGATAGGTCGTGTGGTGTCATAGAAATCAACTCAGACTTGAACGATTCATGATTTTTTAAAAGTGATTGTGCTTTGTCATCTAAGTCAGATGCATCCGCCAATTCATTCTCCATCAAGTGCGTATAGAATCCAGGAGGGCGTCGAACAGTTTGTGCAGCATTGTTCATCATGATGTCTAACCGTTCATATTTGCTGGCTATGTAACTGGCGAAGATCTCGACACTTGGTATGTGCCTCAGATCGAGACCATATATTTGTAAGCGATCACCCCATTTTGCATATCCAGGTTCCTTAGCATATCTAATCGCGGCGTCAGCTGGGAATCTTGTTGTTGCTATTACCGTAGCACCCGACTCTAGCATCATGAGTGTGGCTTGATAACCTATCTTCAATCTCGCTCCAGTTATGAAAGCAACTTGCCCTGTCATATCTGCACGTTGAAATCTCTTTTGATAGTTCAAATCACCACAATCCATACACATGGCATCATAGAAAAAATGAAGCTTTGTGAATTCCGCCTTACACACATAACAATTACGAGGTGAACTCAATTCAGGTTGCTCTTCTTTATCGCTTGGAGGTGCAATCTGCATGGGAGCAGTAAATATATCCGCCTCTCTCACTGATCTAATTCCAGTCTTCTTTCTAAGATTTCTATCTATTTCTCTTAACTCTGACTTTTTGGATTTCCTTCTATTCTTTGCACGAATTTGGAGTTCTTCTTTTGTTGGTCTTGATAGTTTACCAGCCGCTATGAGAAGCGCCCGTTTATCCATTTCTGGAATATCTTTTAATTGTTCACCATGCTCAAGCAAATGCTGAAGCCCTTCCGTGATTTGTTTTATCTGTTCTGCTGTTAATTTGTCTGCCATAATTCGGCGGCAAAAATAGGATAATAAATGGAATGTATTTTAGAAGAATATATTTATTCAAATTGAAATAAACTCAGAATCGTTTTTGTGATGGTTTTCAATATGTAAGAATGAAATGTCACTTTCTCAATAACTCACTTCCACGTCAACTACTAAAGGTCGATGATCAGAAACTATAGGCTCATAAATAAGGACGATAGTTTTAAGTTGAAATTTCACCTTTTCAGAATCTCTGTATATAAAATGATCAATTTCACCTTTTTCTTCTCCTTGAAAACTTAAATTATCATCTCCTTTTTCAGCAAACACAAACCCTTGCTCTTTAAAATAGGACATAGTTGGGGAATTGGGCGTACAATTAAAATCGCCAATGATAATAGCACCTCTGCCCAGAGAATCAATATATTTCACCAAAGTCATTGCTTGTGCTAACCTTGCTGCTGACCCCTCTTCTCCTTCAATCCAATCAAAATGTACATTTGAAAATGTAATGATACACTCATTTGCCAACTCTAATTCATGGACAAGCGATATGCGAGGTTCATAAACACCATCTGGCAATTTTAATTTTCTAGTTGACAATATCGGTTTGCCAGAAAGTGTAGCCATGCCATATTCCCCTCCTTGATACTCCATAAACTTACCAAACGTACCTTGCAAAGATGTCTTCTGAGATATGTACTCTACCTGCCCTATACTATCCGACCGTTCACAATAACTATCAATTTCTTGCATTCCGCATAAATCTGGTGAGATAGACTTTATAGTTCTACAGGCACGAGATAAATCCAAAACTTCATCCATCCCTACACCATGTTTTATGTTATAAGACATGACTCTTAATTCTAAAATTTTTGATTGCTTGCAAGCTACTTGACTGAATGCTATTATTACCAAAATAAGGACAGTGTTACAAAATGGTTTCATGCTTTCTAGTTATTTTTTTTCATAGGCATCAATTCATTTATCATAGCATATTGTAACAACATGATAGTCTTACTATCCTTGATATCACCAGTCTTAATCATATTATAGGCTGTATCAAAATCTAGTTCAATTACTTCTATATTTTCCTGTTCTTCTGCTAGACCTCCTCCTTCGCTTACTTTCATACTACTATCATACTCACCTATAAAAAAGTGCAAAATCTCAGTGATTACGCCAGGAGACATGTAAGATTCAAAGATCTTTTCTACTTTCGATATTTTGTACCCAGTTTCTTCTTCTGTTTCTCGTATGATGCACTCTTCAGCATTGTCCTCCTCTAATAGTCCAGCACATACTTCTATAAGTTGACCCGAGTCATTACCGTTAAGATAAGTTGGAAGACGAAACTGTTTTGTCAATACCACTGTTCTTTCATCTTTATTATAAAGCAGAATAGCGGCTCCATTTCCTCTGTCATAAACTTCTCTTATTTGTGTTTCCCATTCTCCATCGGCATTGAGGATATCGTAAGTCACTTTATTAAGTAGGTACCAGTTATCTGATAGGAGTTCTTTTGACCTGACTTTCACCTTATCGTTTTTCATGAATTCTACTTTTTTAATATGCCTATAAGTTTAGTTTAATCTTACTCTTTTACATTTTAGTCCAGTTCTCACAGCACATAAAGCCTCATACTTCAGCTTTAAGAGCTTTACACATCAAATATATTCCTCGACACTTATCTATCAACAATTCAAAATCTAAAAAACTCAGAGTCCCTTTTTTAAACCCGTTCTTTTCATAATATTTTAAGGCTTGGTGTTTTGTGTCCATGCAATCTAGCCAAAGAAGCTCACTTCCATTTTCCTTTGCAATATCTATTACATATTGCATCAGCAGCTTACTTACCCCTTTACCTTGTATTTCTTCTGCCAGATAAATCCTATGAAGCCGTGTTGCTCTTACCTCTGGTTGATCAGGATAAGGTTTATCTAGTTGAATTCTTAAGATTCCTATCTTTTTACCTTCTACAATTACAAAATAGAATAAACTTTGTACTTCATCAATGTCCTTAGTTACCGCTTCAATACTATAAATATGATTAAGGTACCAACTGCAATCATCTTCCCATAGGTATTGATACGCGCCAGGGTATATTCTGGACATAAGATCATAGAGCTCTTGATAATCGCTGATTTTAATCTCAGCTAGCTGAATTTGATCGGATATTTTATGAGATATGGCCATTGATTTTTTTGATAAATCAAATATATAATACCAAACTCAATAGCGCATACATTATTCATCAAAATTACAAAAGCCGCTAATCAAGATTGATTGAGCGGCTTTTAAGGGCTATCGTGATAAGCTCTCGCTTGTTAACCTAGATAAATTAGGTAAGTCTTCGTCATTTCTCATGTTTAGTTAGATATATGGAATTCTCACTTATAACGAGATAAGACAAACCTTATTTTATTATTCCACCAATAGTTAAAGAAATCTCAATTTATCTTAATTGAATCTAAATATGTGTAGTAATCAATTATAGAAGTATTAAATAGATGTCACACGGAGGACGTTTGAGAATCAGAGATCGATATTATATCAACTACAATATTTTTATTCAATTTCTAAAACGCTTGCTATGTACAACAACTTAATGTCAAACCTAAAACGCCATCGATGTCCCGGCATCAGTCTCGATTCTCGACCAATTACAAATCAAAGAATCGATGACTCCCAGCTTATCACAATGGCATAAATAATGAAAATGGCTTTTGCTGTGAGGGGGTGATTAACCAATTACAAGCCACCGCTTCACAGCACTAGCCACATTCTCTCCATCCATACAAGCGGACAATATACCTCCTGCATATCCAGCACCCTCTCCACAAGGAAACAAACCTTTGACCTGTTCGTGCATATAAGTCTCTCTATCCCTTGGAATCTTAATGGGTGATGATGTTCGGCTTTCTACACCTATAATATTGGCTTCATTGGTATTATAGCCTCTCATTTTTTTATCGATTTCGACTATTCCTTTTCTAAGTCTTTTTGCAATAAAATCAGGAAGCAACGCATTCATATCCGCTGAAAACACTCCAGGTATGTAACTCGTAGGGTTCAACTCTTCTGACACCTTCTGATTGACAAAATCTTTGACTCTTTGTGCCGGTGCTTTCTGAGTACCATCTCCCGCAGCGAATAGCTTTTGTTCTACATCTTTTTGAAAATTCATGGTAGCGAACAAACCGGTATATCCATTTTCTGCCAATTCTTCCACGCTTACAGCGGTTACAAATCCACTATTAGCAAATGGACTATCTCTTCTTGACAAACTCATACCATTGACCACTATTTCTCCAGGTGCAGTGGCTGCTGGCACTATTAATCCGCCAGGACACATACAAAAGGAAAATACTCCTACATCATCAATCTGCGCAACTACACCATAACTTGATGCTGGAAGGTTTTCTTCACGATCCTCTTGGTTATATTGCATCTTGTCGATCATAGTCTGTGGATGCTCGATTCGTACTCCTAGAGCAAATGGTTTTGCTTCCATGTAGACAGATTTCTTGGCAAGGAGTTCGTAGATGTCTCTTGCGGAATGTCCTGTTGCTAGAATAATATTATCCGTTTCTATTCTTTCGGTTTCATTTATCGTTAGCCCTTTTACTTCGTTGTTTTGGATATCAATATCAGTCACAAATGAATCAAACCTCACAACTCCACCAAATCGCTCTATCGATTCTCTGAGTTCGGTGACAATTTTAGGAAGCTTATTGGAACCAATATGCGGATGAGCGTCCAAGAGTATGTCATCTTGTGCACCATGCTCAACTAGCATTTGTAAAACCCCAATGATCTTTCCTCGCTTCTTTGATCTAGTATAAAGTTTTCCATCAGAATATGTTCCCGCTCCACCCTCTCCGAAACAATAATTAGAATGTGGATTCACTATTCCGTCTTGTTGGATTGCTTTAAGGTCTCTTCTTCTAGCTTGTACATCTTTGCCTCTGTCTAGAACGATAGGTTTCAGCCCTTCTTTGATACATCTCAACGCTGCAAAATATCCAGCGGGGCCTGCACCTATAATATACACTTCTTTTGCACCTGACACATCAGAGAAGTCTGCCATTTGTGAAGGTTGTTTTTCTGGCATTTCGTCCACCCACACATCACACCTGAGTCTAAAAACAGGACGACTTCCTCTAGCATCTATTGATCTTCGAGAGACTTCCACAAGGCTCACATCAGCCAATGGAATTTTAGCTACCAATGCCGCTTCTTTCCAAATAAATGACTGATCCTCTATCTGATCTGGGAATAATTTTAGTTCTACTGTTTTCTTCATTTTATATCTCTATGTCGTTAACCACTGCCCGTTTCCACTTGCTTCATTCTTGTAGAAATTAACATTAGGAATGTTTCAATAATAAAGTAACATTTCTTAAGGAAAATATAACCTACAAATAATAGTAGCAAAGATATACATGTTTATCTTTGCGGCATGGATCAATTATTAGCAAATAATCCATTGTTACTTCTATTTTTAGTAGCGGCAGTCGGATACTTGGTGGGCAAAGTTAATATCAAAGGAAACTCTTTGGGTGTTTCGGCGGTGTTATTTGTAGGATTGGCATTTGGTGCTATAAATCCTGCTTTCAATGTGCCTCAGATTATTTTTCAATTGGGATTGGTATTCTTTGTGTATTCGGTAGGATTGAGTTCTGGTCCAGCGTTTTTTCAATCTTTTAAGAAAAATGGTATTCGTGATATTGGTTTTGTGATGGTTATGCTTACCGTTACAGCATTGGTCGCAGTAGGGTTGTTCTTTCTATTTGGTTTCGACGCGGCAAGTATTACTGGTATATATTCTGGGTCTAGCACAAATACACCCGCACTGGCATCTGTGATCGACTTAGTAGAGCGAAGAGGTCTTGACAACAGTAAAGACCTTAAAGATGCACTTGTAATTGGTTATACATTTAGTTACCCTATGGGTGTAATTGGAGTTATGATTGTTCTTAAGCTGATGGAGCGATTATACAAAATTGATTACAAGAAAGAAGAAAAACAACTCAAAAACGACTATCCGATAGAGGAAGAATTATCAAGTCAATCCGTTAAAATCACTAATCCTAAACTTCAAGGATTAGCACTTAGAGATATTATAAAAGATACAGGCTTCAACATTCTTTTTGGTAGAATAAGCAGTGGGAAAGATACTACTCTAGCCAATTGGGATACCATCATTCATACAGATGATGTACTAATGGTGATAGGCAGTATTGAAGAAATAGATAAAGCAACAGAATACTTTGGTGAGAAAACAAAAGACAATATATCTTATGATCGACGAGAGTATGATGTCCGTAGAATATTTGTAAGTAACCAATGGGTAGTTGGTAAAACGATCTCTTCTCTTAACCTCAGTAAAAAATATAGCGCTGTAATTACTCGTATCCGAAGAGGTGATCTTGACATGTTAGCTAAGGCCAATACAGTGTTAGAAATGGGAGATAGAATTCGATTTGTCGCTCGCCGTAAAGACCTAAAAGGTTTGTCAAAACTATTCGGAGATTCTTATTACAAAAGTAGTCAGGTCAATCTTTTTTCTTTTGGACTTGGAATCGCCCTTGGATTATTACTGGGTAGTATAGAAATAGCTCTTCCAGGTGATACTACATTCAAATTAGGAATGGCAGGAGGTCCTCTTGTTGTAGGATTAATATTAGGTGCAATTCGAAGGACAGGACCAATCGTATGGACGCTACCCTATGGAGCCAATGTCACTTTGCGGCAAATGGGACTTATATTTCTATTGGCAGTTATTGGTTTAAGTTCTGGCAACAAAGTCCTCGAATCTCTAGAGAGTCCAGTATGGATTACTGTCTTCGCGGGAGGTGTATTGCTGAGTATGATATCTGCTTTTGTAAGTATTATCATTGGATACAAGCTGTTCAAAATACCATTTTCATTGCTTCTTGGCTTCTTGTCAAATCAACCAGCTATCCTTGATTTTGCAACTGGCATGAGTAAGAACAAAGTGCCTCTAATTGGATATTCTGTGATGTTTCCTATTGCTCTTGTAATGAAGATTTTGTTTGCGCAGATACTGTTCTTGGTATTAGGTGGGTGATATGAATTTAAAGTAGTATTTCCAAGTTTCAGTTATTGACTACCAACCATCATTCTATACATTTCGTAAATATAGTGAGCTCCAATTTTTACTCTTAAAATTTACCTAATGATAAATCGAATTGTAATCATCGCTTTACTTTTCTCCTTTGCATTCACTAAAAACCCCAAAGCTATCCATCACCATGACAATCCAATGGAAGCATATATCCTCACTGATACTGTACCGGAATATCATCCTATGGCAATAGAAGGAGCAAACTGGTTGTATAAAACAAAAGATGAAGGGCAGATAAGTTATTACGGATGGAGTTTAAAAGGTGATACTATAATCAATGGAGAAAATTATAAAAAAGGGTTTAAAATAAATGTTGACCTTCTTATCGCTCCAACACATCAAGCTTTAGAGTACAGTATTAATCCAGATTTTCCAGATTTTTATCTTAGGAATGAAACAATAATAAAGTTACATTCTTCTGCTTGATCTTTTTTCTTTCTTCTGCGTTAAAAAGCCTCGCCTATGCGATGCATCGCCTACGTTTTTTGCCT
>OJIO01000570.1_pt1 | contig 22164 bp, 16 predicted proteins | sample 1595621 | NCBI WGS metagenome assembly OJIO01 (sample SAMN05416776, study PRJEB24817) | seawater metagenome | isolation source: Sea water | place: Canada:Atlantic | collected 2013-07
ACTATCCTCTTCGTCGGCAGCGTCAGATGTGTATAAGAGACAGGCCTAATGTTTCATCTTGCGCAATTATACCATGAATTGATTTGGAGCAAGACAAAAGAAGAAAAAAATAACTATTAGAACTAAAGTTGCATTAGTTTTCATAATTGCAAAACTAACTAATTGAAACTAATCCTCTATTCCAATTTCGAAATGATATTGAAGTTAAGGGTAACAGTAAATCCACCATCTAAATCAATAGATATTATAATTAAATTCTTTCCAGAAACGCTTTGATAATAATACCAAACGCTAAAAAATGAAATTGTAATTTCGCCAAGCAAATATCAAACTTGTATGAATTCAGATGCACTTACCAAACTTATAAAATCTAGAAGATCGATCTTCCCTGCCATGTTTAATGATCATCCAATTGAGAGAGAAACCATACTCACAATTCTCGAAAATGGGAACTGGGCTCCTACTCATAAAAAAACAGAACCATGGCGATTCAAAATATACCAAGGAGAGAGCCTCAAGTCCCTAAGCAAATACATGGGAGATTATTATACTGAAAATACGCCTCCTGAAAAGTTTTCAGAAATAAAGCACAAAAAGACAATCGGGAAGCCATTAAAATCTGCCTGTGTGATAGCACTTTGTCTATTCGATGATCCTAACATAACCATTCCGAAATGGGAACAAAGAGCGGCTTTAGCTTGCGCGGTCCAAAACATGTGGCTTACCTGTACTTCTTTAGGAATTGGAAGCTATTGGAGTAGTCCAAAATCAATCATTAATGCTTCTGAATTTCTCAATTTGTCAGAACACGAAGAGTGCATGGGCTTGTTTTATATGGGGTATACGGATATTACTAATTTACCTGCTAAACGTGGACCAATTGAGGATAAGATTGAGTGGAAATAAGGCAGAACTGACTTTACACAATACCCAACACTATTAGCAGCTGGCTTAATTAAAGTCTTTTTCAGAATATCATAACTGAAATTTTATAATTAATAATAAAATAATTTTACAAACTGAAGTATTGAAACGCAAGTGAGTAATACACCGATTACACGATTCACGCTTGTTGTTATGTTTTTCATTTTCTGTTTTAGTATATGACTGAATTTACCGTAACTAAATAATGTAATTACTTTTCCAAAGAAAACACCAATCAAAAATAGAACCAATACAGAGTAGTCTAGATTTATATTCAGATCAATCATGTTCTTCTTTAGGAAAGAAATAACTAGTATCCAATATATTAGAACAGTGGGATTAACCAGACCTAAGATGAAACCTAGCATTTGTTTGGAGATGATAAATCGTCTCTTTTTTATAATGATACATTCCTCGTTTTCATCTTTGATACATTCTTTTCTTCCTAATATGAGAACTATACCAACTACCAATAGGATGACTGCAATTGCAATTTGTACCCAAATATTCATACCTATATAATTCTCAATCTGTATGTTAAAATTGAGCGCAACCAACACCAAAATTATTTCAGCCATTGCAGCTGTATAAACAATCTTCATGGCACTTTGGACATTCTCCTTTATCGTTGTATTGATAACGGCAACATTGGTGGTTCCTAATGGTAAAGCACCAATCATTGCAACGATTAATCCCAAGAAAAAATATATAATTAAGTTCATGAAGTATTTGAAATAAGATTAATGCAATAAAGTAAGTTAAGACTTTGCATTTTTTAATGTGCAAAAGTGCAACTTGAGACACATAAGAATCGTAATGTTTTGAAATTATTCCTTTTCTTCCTCAATTATATCTTTTATTAAGGTCTCAATTTCTTCAGTTAAATAGTTTAGAATTGTAGATTCTTTTGAAATAAATGAATAATCTGTAATTACTGGTGGTTTGCCAAAATTAAAACTCAACATACCATCACCATTCCCCTCCCAATTCATATGGCAGGAGCTACAAGCTGATATTTTAAAACCAGCCACATCGACAGGTCCATAAGGGCGAGCTTTCATCCAAAACCATTGTGCTTCACCTTTGTTATTTATTGCTTTGTACATAGCAGTTAATTCTACTAAATCACTTGGTTGAGGTATTGTGTCCGGCGGGCTTCTAAAATTTTCTTTCATCACAATACTACCGACTGGTAATTTCGGATTAGTAGGAAGATTGTTTTTGATAGAATTATAATATTCAATCGCAATGTCATTGGCATAAATACGAACACTTTTTCCATGAGGGTTTTCTCCTTCAGTAGCTTTGCTAAAAACATTAAACTTACTATCTGGCCAAGTGCCCCATGCTTTATAAGGTTTTTCGCGCATCATGTATTGCAATAAAGCTTTTCCTGTGGTGTCAGGCAATTCTATTTTAGGATTTTCAGCACGGCCCATTACCCATGAAAAATCAGAATAAATGGTTGGATTGGAAGATCGAGCAAAAGCATGACATCCAATACAACTGCTAGCTGTTTGATTGAAAGTTTCCATACTTGCGTTACCCAAATTGGTCAGGAGAGGATTGCCCGTTCTAGTGTCATCTTTGGCCCATTGAATACCCACGAGTTCATAATTAGCCCAGATAGATTGAGCTTTACGAAGTGAGTCTTGTACAGATACATTTACTTTTGAAACCCAATCAGGGATTGGGATTTGTCTGGTAATTTGAGAAGTTTCTTGATCTGGACAATCACATTGTCTGCTGTTATCTGGACATCCAGCTTTTACTTTGTCTTTATTTCTGAAAGTAGCGGGGATGGTTTTGCCATCTACTTCATTACTGTCTACATTGTCAATTTGCTCGAATGTCATCCAAGTGAAATTTGGATTAGAGGGTGTTTTATAAACCATATGTAAGCCCACTAAACCTACAAGCTCTTCAGAACAAATTTTCATTTTATCTGTAACCGCCGAAGGTAAACAACCTTTTGTCCTAATCAACGAAGAATCAGGAATGTAAATAATTGCCTTTGAGGTATGATACCGACTAATATCATCAACCGTTTCGTCCAAAATTCTCCACGAGGCCTTTAGTTCCATACTACCCGTCGGGAAATCAATTTTGCTGCCAGCTTGAGTAAGAGCATTGTAAAATTGATTTTCTACTACATATTCAAACATGGGCTGATTCATGTATACTTCATAGTGAACAATATTGGAGTTGCGATCAATCAAAACTCCACCAACAGCCTGATTCGTTTCACTAATTGTAGGGTGTACTTTAGAAGTAGTTCTCAATACCTTCCCTCCAGACTTTATTGCTTCACATGGTGGCGCCTTTGAATTGGATGGCTTACCCCATGGAGTTGGAGCTTTTGCTTCTGGTAAGAAAATATCGAAGGCTTCTTTATAATTTTCCCATTCGGTACCAATACCATTGGGATGGTCTTTGTTAATATCCAAGAATGTGTGCCAAGCGAATTGAGCTGCTTCTTCTGAGGTAGAAGTGCGGTTTATGTCTTTAGGGACGACACCTTGATTGGTACAGGATCCTAAGCAGATTAGAAAAATAACAAATAGAGGAGATAGTTTTTGGGTATGATTTCGCTTATATTTCATGTTTCTTATTCTTACTTTAAATGGATTATTATCTCTAAAGTTATACTAATAAAATATTCAATTGAAGGAAAGGGTTGATATTTTATAAAATAGTTTTACGAGATAGGTTGTTGGGCAGTGCAATGGAGTGTCTTCCCAAATTTAATAACCTTCACTGCATAGTTCCACACAAAGAAAATGTATGAAATATATTCCGCCTTGATTAAGATTAAATAAGAAAACGACAGAGACTATTGCTTCAATACAAAACAATAATGCAGAATAATAGTGGCCGACCACAAGAACCCCAATAGCCTAATCCACCCTCACAACCCTCCCAAAATACTCTTTCAAACCATCCACCCCCAACACACTCAAAAAATAAACCCCAACATCCAAATCACTGATATCAACTTGCATAGAACCATTCTGACCTCTTAGTTGTTTTTGGAGCTTGCCATCGGCTGAGATGAGTTGTATAATATGATTTTGAAAGTCTCCTTCTATGGTAAATATGCCTATCGTAGGATTAGGATGAAGTAAGATATGGTCGTCAACATCTTGAGTGGAAACTGGACTTACCACTTGTACAGTGAAGTCGTCAGTTACATGTCCGCCATTGCCATCTATTGCCGTAACAAAGATAGATACGGTTCCTTCTTCTGTACCAGTTAGCAAAAGTTGTTGATTCTCGATAGTGGTAGTGATCAATCCGGACTCGCTGCTCGTAGCAAAGTGTAAGATCAGATCATCTTCAGGATCAGAGAATACTGTAGACAAATCGAAAGTAAAAGGGGCAAAGTTTTTTTCTGTTTCTAGGTCGGGCATCGGATCCACTATGATGGGTGAGCCATTAAGTGGATCTCTTTTTTCTCTCCAGTAATAGTAGTCATCATACTTGAAACCCAATACATGAAGTTCGCACTCACCTTCGCTGAGAATCAGTTGAAATTCTTGATCGGGAGTTGGACTATCAGAACTAAGAGCAAAAGATTCATCTACCACATTAGGAGTAAGCGACCATCGATCACCAGCTTCGTTTTCCCAATATAGTTCACCAGCTTCTTTGATGATGTTACCAGAGTGAAGCATTGATTCATACGGTACTCTTGTATAGTTGCCGAGCGCAATTTCTACAGGTGCAGTTTGTCGGAGTATATTAAACCGCTTTTTGTATATATCACCTTGAAATATTAAGGAGACAACGCCAGGGATCTTGCTGCCATCTACAGTTTGGTACAACTCTAAAAAAAAGTCTTGTCCAGGATACGGACAATCCGCACCCGTTTCTAGCTTTCCAGTTTCTATATTTGGAAAAACTTCCCATTGGACGTTGGCTGTGTTTCGCCACATGTATTTGTCCCCTTGTTTGAGGATTTGTCCTTCATGCCAGTCGTTTGCTATATTATCTAGAGAATATTCACCAATCAGTTCGTCAATAGATAATTTATTGAATAGCTCCGCAGACTGTTCTTGAACTCGAGTAATCAATTTTGTTGCCAGTGGCACGCAATCTGCCTGTAGTCTTTTGTGTAATGCCTCGGCATAGAAATCTGTTTCAAACTGACCTTCAAAATCATCTGGCCAAAAATTCTGATCGAACCAGTCATGCCCATTGACTTCCAATTCTAATTCTGGGTAGATCCTAAACAGGTGATGAAAAAACTCATGTTGATACCATTGAGGAAGATACATCCTACGCTCAATATCGCTGTAGATACCCGCTCCAAGGTGGGCTGGCTTGCGCACGATCCACTTGTCATCGGCGATGAAGACAGGTCCGCCTTTACTGTCTGCTCCCATCCCACCAGTGATGAAAGCATTGTCATCAAAATCAGGAGATTCTGGAACATGAGATGGGTATAACATCATATACCAATCTGTGCTTGCTTTGATCTCATCACTCAATGCATCCCAAGCGGGATTCAGACTACCGTATGCCAAGAAAGGTGGGCCAGAATTAACACTCACATCCATACAAACATCTGGCAATTCTATGATTTCTAGATTCACCTCAAGTTCCCCTTTTGTGATTGCTGGCACATACCTCGTAAATAAATCAATCGATTGCCTTAGCGTCCTGTAGTCATCCGCTACCAAAGCAGGATCAAGACTATTCGTCACAAATGGTCCTGTACCATTCATCAGTTCCTCATCGGTGGTTGGTTGGATTCCTTCTGAGCATCCAACTAGAATTATACTCATATTGACAGTTCGAGCTTCAACCTCTTCATTATTATTGAGGTGGTGATCAACGATGTCTTCCATCATTCGCAATCCATAATACCCATTAGGAGAACCTATATTTGATCCGTTGACACCATTGTATGCATTCCACCAAAGATTGCTACCCGTAGGGTACGTAGTAAAGAGCATATCAAGTAGGGTCTTTGCCTGAGCATAGTCACCTGCATGTATGGCATCTTCCGTTTGTATAAAGGTGGATATCGCCTCCTTAGAATGTGCATTAAATGCATCTTCGCCACCGTAGCACTCATAGAAATCTGCTATCGTCGCGGCAGTACAATTTTCATTTTGTGCGTGGGTTAAGGAAGTAATAATGCATAGGAATATGATTATAAGTAAAGAGGTACGGTATAGTCTATTTTGGATTTTCATTTGGTATATTTTATTGAAGGTGGTTTGGGAGACACATTCCCAAAAGTACTACCAATAAAAAACTTCATCTGACACTACCCGATATTTTTTAGAATAAAGATTTGAGTGTCGAAGTGCAACACACAAACAACCGTGCATGCCCAAGCCTTGACTATTTACCAATTTGGAACGGAAAACAGTGGCGAGGTTTTTCAAATTGCCCTGATCCGTTATCTTTAAGGTACTAAGCCTCCAAGTCCTGCCCGAAATAGCTTCTTCTCATAACAATTGGCATTACAATAGAAAACATAAAGACTCCGCTCAGAAAAATAGGAAGACGTCGGCTTTTCTGTTTTTAGATTTTCATCTGAAAATGTTCTTAATAATATTGAACCGCTAAATCGGGATATATCCGAATTTACTAAAAAGAAAGTGGGGATTGAATGCTCTGGGATAAAACTGAAGATTGTCAAGATTGAAGGATATAGTTATTCCTCCCCCTTAATCCTCCTGCCTTAAGGCCTACCAAATTTATTTGGTAGATAATAAAACTTGCGCAGCAAATAAATACAAACACCCTGGTTCCGAATAAATTCAGAACCCCATTAACAATGGTCCCTTTGGAGGCAAGATAGGACACTTCACCAAAGAAAATATATTAACAATATTCATTATGTGTTTGCACAAAACAAACCTATGCCAAATTCTCCCTACCACTATTTATGTCAAGTACCTGATCATCGCAGAGCTGAAGGAATCAGAACACCCATTGGTGCCTTTATGGAAATGATCATTTTAGCCAATATGGCTGGACGATTCGCTATACGAGCAATGAATCGATTTATATTTGAGAACGAAGAGTTTTTTGTTGATTGATATAGTCTGAAACATGGTGTTCCCGGCTATGCGAATTTGAGAAAATTCATTAAAAGTGTAGACGAAACGGAGTTTTGTCAAGCACTATCCTCTTGGACTAATCAATTTCTGGAAAAAGAAGACTGGTTAGCTATAGATGTTAAGGCTATAGGGTCAACTGTAACTAATTCACATGAATTAGTCTGTTCATGGTTAAAGGTTTTCGAAGTATTCTCTATGCCATAGAAAAATTCCCAAATAGAATTTCTAAATGTCTAGATTTAATATGCACTTAAGTTATATATGAATAAAATTGAAGTGTTCGGCCCTGCTCCTAAGGGTACATATATATGGCTCGGGCATGTTGTATTGGCTGTATAAGATTCACTAGCAACAATCCTGATCTAGTTGAATTGGTGGACAATCAACAGTTCCATAACTACAAAAGACACAACAATCGGTGCCTGTTGGCTTTAATACCTTCTCACAATTTTCGCATTCGTAAAAATATTGACAAGCATTTGTTGGCATCGTTTCTTCTTTCTTGTGTCCACATTCAGGGCAAGTTATAGTTGATTGTAGGATAGCTTCTTTATTCATTGATAGGTTTTTTTTGTTTTTATATTGATAAATTCCGTAGCCTAAAAAACCAACTCCAACAGCTATAAAAATGCCACTAAATTTCTCTAATCCATTACTGATACCTATTAAAGTGCTCCCCCCGCCTATAGCAATAATCAATGCTGGCAACCAACAACAACTTGTTGCTACCAAAAATGCTATTGAACTTCCGATTATTGATTTATTTACTGCCATATTGTTAGCCTGAAGGTACTCCTTTTCTAATAGATAGAAGTGATCTAGAATTTCAATCTATTACAAACGGTAAGAACTTTCTTTCCCGACACATCCGTATATCCCAACAAATAATTCTCTCCCCCTTCTTTGATTTTTAATTTCGAAATTAATTCTTGTGGATTCAATGGGTAGTTCTTAGTAATCACATTTGCTTTCATGCTAGGGAGGTGTTTTTTTACCTCCTTTTTATTTGATGAGATAATAGCTTTCACCTCGAAGGCCCGACCAAAGTAGGATGCAATTAAGCTATCAGAAGTGTATAATTGAGTATTAGGGTGCAACTTTTGAAGACCTAATGATTTAGCATTTCTATTGTGCAATTCCGATTTGACAAGCGAAGCTGCGGGCTGGTAGATGAACTTTTTAGTGGTGCTGTATTCAATATTTACAACTCGGTCAAGATATTGAGCGGCATAGTTTGAGATTTGCTTATCAAGATCTACAACTATGATTTTGGGGTTGCTATTTTGTTGATTCCCAAGTTGTAAAAGCAATTCTTTCACATCATTTTTAATACTGATTACCCACACTTTTTCTACATGCTCAAGAACAGCTATGCATTCTGAAATATCTTGCATCGGAGACAACTTGATCAATACTTTTTTGGCCGCAGAAAGTAATTGATTTTTTAATGCGACTATATTCGGTTCATAATTGGTTATGCTAGTTTTTCGATTGCCTTCTATTCTTCGAGATGGATCTACGTAAATCCAATCATATTGGTTTTTATTCGTCTTGAGGAATTCTTCGGCAGTTTTGTTCACTCCACTACATTGATTATATCCTAGAACTTTAAAATTGCTAGTTGTAGATTGGAACAAGTCTTTATTAGGTTCTACATAAACACAATCTTTGAACTTACGACCCAACAGAAAACTATCAATGCCCATTCCTCCTGTCAAGTCTGCAAATGTCTCACCTTCGATCATGTCAGCTTTAAACAATGCTATCCTTTCAGATGAAGCTTGCTCTAGAGATACTTTTGGTGGATATATAAATGTCTTATGGTCAAGAAGAAAGGGCCATTTGGACACAGCGATTTTTTTACCTTTTATTTGTTGAACCAAGAACTTCATTGAAACGTGTTCAAATGGAGATTTTTTCAGCAATAATTTAAATGGGTCACTTTGTAGATTTGCATCAATAAAGGCCAATACTTCTTCCGTCAAGCAATCATCCATCATATAATTATTCACTATCGGACTCTATGCTAAGACTGTTCGGTAGGTTTTCTATTCTTACATCTCCAAGATATTCAATCATCCCTTTTTTATTTCCAATTGATTGAATATCAAAACCACCCCATGACTTTCCGCAATCATTGTGAATTCTTGCAGCGTTTAAGATAAGTTTTGCTCCAGGTTTTACAATAATTTTCGCTCCAGCAGGCATATGCGTTCTACACGATAACCTAAGTGTAATATCCTCCTCAATAATGATATCTCCTTTCATATCAACTGATCTATTGAGTTCAAGATCTTCTCTGACTATAAGCGACTTTTCAGGATTGTATGTACACCAATCTTTTTTGATCAAACCCCTTACTTTTGAGTTTATCCTATGCATTGTTTTCATCACAGTTCCTATTTGACAAGGAGATAATGCTCTTTGGATATTATTGTAATCCATCATATTATTTGAGATCACTCCAGCACATTTTCCATCTTTGGTACTAGCCCAGCAATTGGGATGTGGAGGAGTATCATCGCATCCATCATTTTTATACCACGAATGCCTTAGCCCAAAAACATGACCTACCTCATGATTGGACACGGATGCAAATTTCCAAACTTCGTTTATCGGATGTTTCTTGACCCCTGCTATTTTTAAGGATGTTCCCAATGCTATCCCAGCTCGACCACTACTAAATCCCTCTACTTTCAATGAATCTGGTGGGTATACCATAGCAAAGAAATTCAACAAACTGTCTTCATTCACAGCGAACTTCTTTATGATTGTTCTGCTGTAGTTATTCTTTCCTTTCCCTTTCTTAATATAAAACCAGTTTTCATCATCCACATCTTCATACACAGCCATACCCGATTCTGTGTTTTTATCTTCTGCCAATTCGAGCCTATACCCTGCATCATACACAGGCGTATCATTCCCTTCTGGGAGGTTCATTTTGATATTGTTTATCAATTGATAATTACACGCATTAATCAATTTTTTAGAAAAAGTGACTGCATCCTTGCCTGTCCAATTGTATTGCTTATTTGATGCATTCGGATAATGAAAATTGACCTGTACAATTTTCAAATCCTGATATTCAGGAAACCTATCATCTGGAATATATGCCGTTGGGTCAATACAGTTACATTCTTCTTTTTTGTCAGATACGATAACTGCTATTTCATCTACATCTAGAGAAGCGGATAAATTAACAATCTTCAGCTTTTTAGAACAAGAAGAGCTAATCAAAATTAGTAAGAAAAAAAATAGTGTGCTATGTTTCATATTCGCAATTATCAATTGTTTGGAAATAAGATACGTAACGCTACATATCTTTAAACCAACCTACGTATTCAACCCACCACAAACACTTAATACTTGACCTGTCACATATGTACTCATGTCCGAACCAAGGAAAATGCATGCGTCCGCAATGTCCTTTCCTGAACCAAGTCTCTTAAGAGGAATACTATTTACATATGCCTTTTGTTGCTCTTCTGTCAGTGCATGTGTCATATCCGTCTCAATGAATCCTGGTGCTACTGCATTACATCTGATTCCTCTAGATCCTACTTCTTTAGCTATTGATTTGCTAAAACCTATAATACCCGCTTTTGATGCTGCATAATTCGCTTGTCCAGCATTTCCAAATACTCCGACTACTGAACTCATATTAATTATAGATCCTGATCTTTGTTTTAACATTGGTCTCATGGCATGCTTTGTAAGGTTAAACACAGATTTCAGGTTCACTTCTATAACCTGATCCCACTGATCTTCGCCCATTCGGAGCATAAGATTATCCTTCGTAATTCCTGCATTATTGATCAAGATATCCAAGCTATCAAATTCTGATGTTACATCTTTGATCAATTGCTCCGCTTGTGCATAATCAGCAGCATCTGATTTATAAGCCTTTATTTTCTGTCCTCCAACTGAAGCTTCTTTCACTACTCTCATAGCACTTTCTTCAGAAGAATGATACGTAAATGCTACATCAGCTCCTTCTGCAGCCATAGCTTTCACAAGTGCTTCTCCTATTCCTCTTGATCCTCCAGTGATGAGGGCTGTTTTTCCTGTTAGTAATCCCATTTGTATTATTATTAGATTTTGAGATATCTAGAATTTAAACTTTTAAGAGCATTTTGACTAGCCTCTCATTTCGTTTCGATGAATCTTGATATCTGAATTGTTAATTATTTTGTTTGCTTTTAAATTTATTGTTAGTTCTTCTTTATTCCGCAAAAATCTATTTTAATCCTAATATTTGGCTATTCCTCCCCCTTAATCCCCCTCCGAAGGGGAACATAAGCTCCTTGGCTCTGGCATTACCGTAAATAATCGATTCTATTCAAATGTCTAAAATCGAACAATAAAAAGTAAACCGAACCAAAAATCTATCATTCCTCTTACAGCTCCCTTATCCTAATATTTCTATACCAAACTTTATCCCCGTGATCTTGAAGTGCTATATGTCCTTTTTTCGCCTTTCCAAAATCAATCATTACTGGATCTTTCTCACCATTAAATTTACTATTGGCAATCATATCCATCCATTTTTCATTATGCATTTCAAAATTTACAACTTCATAGCCATTTTGATAAAATTTCACTTTGCCTTTATTGGATACAATTCTGATCTGGTTCCATTGCCCGGCAGGGTTAACAGTTATGTATTTAGTAGTAATCATATCATATAAATCACCCGCTCTATGTGTTTCATATTTAGTATCTGGGTGACAACTATTATCTAATATTTGCATCTCAGGTCCTGTCTGCCAAACATGATCATACTTTTCATCTTCAACAGCATTGAATATAATACCTGAGTTACCGCAGTTACCTATTTTCCATTCTAGTTTCAGGTCAAAATTTTCATACGCCTTATCTGTGATGAGATCACCTCCATCCGCAACTTGCCAACTGCCATCAGTTCTTGGTTGAGAATTAAGATGAATCGCTCCATCATCAACTATCCAGCTTGACCCTACAGTTTGTTTCTTAAAGTTTCTAAAATGCTCAATCTTCTTGCCATCAAATAACAACTCCCAGCCTTGCGCTTTTTCTACGGGTGTAAGCGTATTATTAGCTATAGTAAATGGTGCAGATTTAACAACCCCAGAATTATCTATTGATATTTTATTCAATGTATACCAACACTCTGGAGACCAAAGCGACTGTCCAGTTGAACTTATAAACTTATTTCTCAATCTAATATAGACTACATGTCCTTCTTTCATTCCATCCAATTCGATGAACACTTTCTTCCTATCATCTGAAACCGTAGCAGATTTTACTTTCAAATCTCTCTCATCCATTTTAGGTCCGCCATAGTCAACAGTTGGTTTGTAATACCATTGAGATACTTCATATGATTCTGGCTGCCATCCATCCCCTTCTTGGAGTGGCTCGGTAAATTCGATTTCCATACCATTAGATTTTACTCTTACCGCTAACATTTCGAACGCTGTCTTTCCATTGTATTCCAGTCTTTGAAGACCGAACCAATTAAGACCTTGATTTGCTTGCCAGTTACCTGGAGCTCCGATACCCCCAATATATAAAGCTCCATCAGGTGACCATCTAATACGATTCACACCTGCTTCCATGCCCTGTGTAAATCTGAATAATGCTCCTTGCTTCACGCCTTCCACTTCTTCTACGAACACCCTTTTTACTCCGCCATTCGTTACCTCACCATGGATCATTTGATTTTTATATGGTCCTACATTAAGGGATAGTGGCGTACTTGGGGAATTACCGATCTCATCTTGTGGAAGCCATACTACAGGAGCTTTTTCTTCTAATCCTTCTGTACCTTCAAAATCTACTGATCTTGATCCAAAGAATGCACCATCTGTTACTTCTACTATCTTAGATGCAGGTAACCAATCCCCTTGATTATCCGCAATATAGATAGACCCGCCATAACCTAAACCTACCCCATTTGGAGTACGAAGACCATGAGCTATAAATTCTCTTTCCCCTGTTTCAATATTTACTTTTAATACAGAACCTCTATTTGCTACTTGGACTGCACTGGCTCCTCCTGGCTCGATTGCCGTTGCGAGTGCTGCGTATAGATATCCATCTTTTTCTTCTAGGCCAAATCCAAACTCATGGAAGTTTGCTGACACGGTCCAATCTTTACAGAGTGTTCTATATTCGTCTGTAATTCCATCCTTATCCGTATCTACCAGTTCAGTGATTTCTTGTTTTTGCATTACAAATATGCGATCATCCACAACCTTCAATCCAAGAGGTTCAGCTAAACCATGTGCAATCACTTTATGCGTCATTTTTGAAGGATCTCCACTAGCATGATTTTCAACCACATATACAGACCCGTTCGGATCCCAAGTGCTAACTATCATCTTACCATCACTCATGAAATCTATACCTCCAACTTTAGGTTCGAAATCATCAGGTCTAGCTTGCGTAAGCGTAAATGCTGGGTGAACTCCTTCTAATGCAGATCTGTCACCAGGAATTTTGATCAGATTCGCCATTGGCAAAGTCTTATCACCAATAATCGATTGTTGTGCTTTCATATGTCCTATTGCACTTCTTGGAACAATTGCCCATACATCAGCATCTTCAGGTTTCCAATTCAAGGACAGGAACCTTCCGCCACCTCCTTGCATATACTCAAATCTGAATTTGTAGATTCCTTTTTCAAGGTAAGCCATATTTTCTTTGTACTCTACACCATGCATTCCGTCATTATCAACGAATTTTTTATCATTGATATATAACACACTTCCATCGTCACTCCACGTACGGAAAGCATACTTTTGACTCTTCGATATATCTAAATAGCCATTCGCAACAAGAACAAAGTCATTATTTAATTTTGCAAAATCGCTCCCTCCTACATTATCAAAATTAGCCATCACCCCAGCCATACTAGCTTGTTTGTTAGAAGGAATTTTTGGAATCTTATTTCCTAGATTTTCCCAAGGGTATATTGCAGTTACGCATCCAGGAATCAAATCACTACTTTTCAAATCATCGACAGGAATAAAAGAATTTTTTCCCTGAGCTATCTCTGGAGCTACTCCCGCTCTTGCTTCATCCGCCGCATCTAATGATAAAACATATGCCACCATTGACTCCAAGTCAGCATCTGAAACATCTGGGTGTGCATTCATGATTTGTTTTCCCCATATTCCTGTTCCGCCACTCTTGACTTTAGAAGCTAGCAATTTTATATTGTCTGTTGTAGTTCGATATTTCTTTGCTACTGATAAGTAAGCGGGACCTATTGTTTTTACCTTTTTATTATGACAAGTCTTACAATCACTTTTTGCGATCAATCTAGCACCTGGATGAAGTACCTCTCCTTCTTCAGCTTCTTCTTCTAATCCTAAATTAAGTGGATTTATTATCAGAGGGTTGGCCAAAAAAGTAGTATTCAGTTTTGTCGATCCATTGCTATTAAGTGCTACTGTACCATTTAATTCAAGCGCATTTATTTTACCATGTAGCACTTCTTTTTTATTATTAATGGTCAATTTTCCATCTGTATCAACATTACCTTCCATTATAATACTGTTTGTATTAAAAGTGAAGTGGACTATGTATCCATCAGGAACATTCTCTGTTGTAAATACTCTCTCAAAAACAGGCTGAATAGCATCTGTCATACGAGCTTCTGGGTGCTCAGTTATTTGGATTGATTTTTCTAAACCCGCCGCAGTGAGTTCATACATCATCTCAGCACCATCTCCTATATATCTATGTCCTTTATAGTTAATAGTAGCATTCATATCGTTTCCACTGGCATCAGTAAGCTTCCAGATATCGGTTACTTCATTTTCCATATATGCATTTCCTATAGTTGTCGGTTGCGGTCCATGGGTGTCCGTCCACACTGTTCCTTCGAAGTTGACGTTGCCTTGCCATGCTTTATACAATCCACAGGTATTAGTACTATATGCCGCCCAAACCTCATCTGTGAGAGCAAATGTTATCATTCTTGGATTCTTATCTAAGACTGATCGGAATACAAATGGTATATGTGGCCTCTCTATTCCAGTAGGGTTTGAGGATGAATTATCACTTCCACAAGAAAAGATAATACATGAAAAAGCAAGTAATAGTAAATGTTTAAAATATTGCATTGTTCTTTGTTAAGTTTCGTAGTCGTCAAAAGTACATGGATTTTTGGAATTAGATAGGGGGGACATAGCTGATTTATAAGTAAGTATCATATTTTTGCGGCGGAATAGAGCAAATGTGAATATTGACGGGTATTTCCAACAGTATATCATACCAAACTATCTACCCCAGCCGTTTATAACCGAGCTAAGCAATTTATATATGTTCAGAACTACTCTTGTAGCGTTTATTTTTATGACTTTTTTATCTATTTCTCATGCACAGAAAGGCTGGGAAGTTGGCGGGTGGCTAGGTACTAGTCTTTATTATGGTGATCTAAACAACTCGATAAACTTCAAGTCTCCTGGTCTTGCTGGTGGTCTTTTGGGTAAGTGGAACTTCAATTCTCGAGTGGCACTAAGAGGTAGTTTTAATTTTGGTAGAATATCTGCCGACGATGCTGATTCTGGCAATAACTTTAATAACGGAAGAAACCTCAACTTCTATTCTAATGTCTATGATCTGACTACAGGTATCGAATTTAACTTTTTAGAACATATTAGAGGATCAAAATTTGAGACATATACTCCGTTTGTGTTTGCAGGTTTTTCTGTTTTTAAATACAACCCAAAAACTGAGCTAGACGGCGTTACATATTCTCTTCAAGAATTTGGAACAGAGGGTCAAGATATTGGAGAAGAATACTTTCTCATGAGTGCTGGATATACATTAGGAGCAGGATTCAAATGGGATGTAAGTAGCGACCTTACCTTTGCTGCAGAATTTACTACACGTAGGGTTTTTACAGATTACCTTGATGATGTAAGTACAACATTTCCAGATTTAGCAAGGCTTAATGCTGTAAGAGGAGCAACTGCAGTTTCACTTTCTGATAGAACGCTCGAAGATGGTATTGCAATAGAAGGACGGCAAAGAGGCAACAGTTCTGATAATGATAGATATACATTTATCAGCTTTAGTTTGACTAAATATTTTGGAAGGTTGGAATGTCCTAAGATTTCTAAGATATAGATATTTGAGCCCACTCCGAAAACTCCTCAACACTAAAAATGTTTCTTTTGGCGATATTTTCATTTATTTCAATTAACTGATGCTCAGGCATCACTGAATTTCAAAAAATACAAATCTCATCCAAAATAATTCATTTTGAAGAAATTGATACTTTTCGGAGTGGACTCATGTATCATTCCTAAGTCAGTCGTTTACAATTTTGATGAATGTAATATGAATTATTCTATGCCATTTTACCCCATAACAATAAACCGTCTGTCCATTGGATCAAGATGCTCCACTAAATCATCGAAGAAAGATTCGCCGGCAGCCATATAGTGAGGCATGAAATTATCAAATCTCTCTTGAAGACCATTGTTTGGAAATAATTTGTCTTTCATTTTTCCAATTTTGTTGACCTGTACTTCCTGTTGCGATTTAATTGCTCTTTTCATCCTTGACTCCATTTGGTCAATGTTCTTAAGCTGTTTTGTCATGTCTGCTAGGACTGATTTTGCAAGTCCAGGATCTACTTGTTTGCTCTTGTTTGCAATTTCTTCGTATGCCTTTTGGATGATCGATTTTTGATCTTCTAGCTCGATTTCAACTTCTGTATTTGCAGAAATATATTGATTGATTAACTCATCTTGAGTCTGGAAGATATCATTCGTTGTAAAGCCTAATTTGTCAATAGTTTTATTCAATCCATTATTAAGAATCATAACGGAATTACGTCTTATTAACATGGGATAGAACACACCAAAAGCATCAAACTGTGACTTTCGTTCCAGCCAATATGCTATTTCCCCACCACCGCCAACATAAGCAAGGTTCGGAAGGATTGATTCCTGATACAACGGTCTCATGACCACATTAGGGCTGAAGTTTTCTGGATTTGAATCTAACGCTTCTAATATCTCTGACTCACTGAATGTCAGTGCACTGTCTACAATATTGTACAGGCCATCTACATATTCTATTCTATCTCTAGATCCTTCTCCTAGATAAAATAAATTGATATCTCTTGGGAATGCTTGGGCTTTAAAATGATGAGCTGTTAATTGTTCTTGTGTTTCTGTAACTAATGGTTGACTTATTCTTTCTACTAGTTCCCTTTTCATTATTGGAGCAAATGCAGCTTTTAATTTTGCATCGTCCATATTAACAGCAATTACTCCATACTTACCAAATAAAGCATTTACAAATTTGAATACGAACTGTCCGTAGGTGTCACAAGAGTCTAAACTGTTATTCAGAATTGACTTTAAATTCTCTGCAATTGGATTATCTCCAAGAATGTCAGAAACTTCATCAATTACGGATTGTAATCCTTCTATGTCTAATCTTCCGACCGGACCTTGTGCTTCCCGATCCCACTTTACTATTTTACCAAACAGATTAAGGTGATCCACTTCGTCGAAGTCATGGTCTTCTCCACCGCTTACAAATGTTGGTACAAAATTATATTCAGGATGTTTATCTTTTAATTGTTTACAAAGATTAATTACAGAACAAACCTTCAATATATAATAGAGTGGACCTCCAAAAAGGCTCGGTTGGTGCGCAGTTATTATTGTGAAAGTATTTTCAGATCCAAGTGAAGCAATATTATGTTTTTGTATATCGGATGGCTCGATTGTAGAATAGTTCGACTTTAAGACTTTGACTAACAGTGGTCTATCTATAAGTTTAGACTTTCGGTCTTCAATAGCTTGTGCAAAAGATGAGAGGTCAGGTGTGTAGTTGTAGAAGTCTTTTAAGAAAGGTGCCAACTCGATGTAGGCCAGGTCTTTAAATGATATTGCTGATACTTGGGAATAGTCTATTTTTTCGATTTTCATTCGTTTTTTATGTCGTCTACTTAGATTTACAAATGTATAGAAACAGATCAACTCCACATTAGTTTTGTCGTGTAAAGGATAGAAATATGATTTATTGTTTATTTAGATTCTCTAAATGTTCAATTCAAATAAAAGCAAGTGAATAAAAATTATACTACCTTCATCTTAACAATGAAGTGATTTCAAAACATAATGTTAATTCCTTTGCATATCATTGATTATTAAGTTTTCCCAATTTTTTCGTCGCGCAGCTATGGCTATGCTTCTTGAAAATCGCTTCAACTTGATAACCAAGCATATACAAATAATTGCAACCTGCGTTTTTAAATCACTTCAATAACGAATCATAATTGAAGTCAATATTCTACACATTTATTTCGTCCATTTTGGTGCTTGTCTCAGCAGTTATATTGATCAGTTCAATCATTTACCTTGCTCCTGTGGATCCAGCACGACTTACATTTGGCCAACGAACAGATAGTGCAGCTCTAGAAAGAAAACAAGCGGAACTCTTCTTAGATAAGCCTCTCCACATCCAGATGTTATATTATTTGAATGATATTTCTCCAATAGGATTTGGTGATGGATTTAGATATGACTCCAAAAATATCTCCTATTTCAAACCTTTTGGTGGTAAGAATTCGAAAAGTCTACTGTTTAAAGTTCCATATTTTAGAGAGTCGTTTCAATCGGGGAGGAGTGTGTCAGATTTGCTTCTTGATGCTATTCCTAAGACTATGATTCTTGCTGTTACGGCCATGATGATTGCGATATTCTTTGGGATTATTTTGGGCATCATCGCAGCATTGGTAAAAGATACTTGGCTAGATCAATTTATTATCAGTGTCTCAGTTTTAGGTATATCTGTCCCAAGTTATGTGAGTGCTATTATACTTGCATTAGTCTTCGGTTTTCTGTTGAGAGATTATACAGGACTCAATTTGCAAGGCAGTATTTTTGATATCAATGATATAGGTGATGAAGTTATAGTTTGGAAAAATCTAATCCTACCCGCCATTGCATTAGGAGTGAGACCTCTTGCCATTATTACGCAATTAATGAGATCGTCTTTACTTGATATATTAACTCAAGATTATATGCGAACAGCAAAAGCAAAGGGATTAGCCTTCAAAAAAGTAGTCGTAAATCATGCAGTAAAGAATTCTCTTAATCCAGTTTTTACAGCAATAACAGGTTGGTTTGCTTCCTTGCTAGCGGGTGCTTTTTTTGTAGAAAACGTGTTCAATTTTAAAGGCATTGGTGGACTTACTGTGAATGCTCTGATAAACTATGATATTCCGGTTCTTTTGGGGTGTGTAATTTTTGTCTGTATTGTATTTATTTTGATTAATATATTAGTTGATTATGGTTATCGTCTATTTGATCCGAAAGTGAGGGTTTGAAAGGGATTATTAAACATGAGCACTTAGATAGGTGGAGAAATAGTGGTGTTATCTAGAAAGAGACTTTAACAAATAACGTATTTTCATAAGGAAATATAGAATATGGTAAATACAATTTCACTATGAAAAATAAGCACATATTTAATATCATTAAGTATCTATCTGTTGGAGCAATGATATTGACTCAAGGAATGCTAGCTGCTCAAGAAATAGTAAATGAATTTTTCATACATTCTATATCTGGGAATTCTCTACCGTTTAAACTATGGCATGAGAAAGGGTAGAACACGTCTTATTTATATTAGTTTGGGCATGAACCATAACCCGTACTTTTATTATTGTTTCTGCGAAATGAAATCACTTGTGCTGAGCGAACAAAAATTGTTCGCTTTTCTCAAAGAGGGCAAGGTGGCTGCTAGTGACTCAGGTTTATATAGTTTCTTATTTTTTTGGTCGAATATTTAATCAGTTAACCGAAAAGTAACATCTTGCTCTGTAAGTATAGCGAATATGATACTCCAATTTCAAATTATTTTAAAACCAACACTATTATCATAATCGCTCAGCAAAAGATATCATTTGTCGAAGACAGTAGTCATATAGCGAATATGATATGACCCTTAATTTATGATTGTTGACCACATTCACTGTTTATTATAATCGCTCAGCAAAAGATATTATTTGTCGAAGACACTATCCAAAAGGCAGGAGAAAGGGTTAATCACACCTAGCCAAAACATCAAACGTCACTAAGCTCAATTTAAGCATCTCATATTTACCTAACTTGCCGACTTTTAAAGAAGTGATTTAAGAACATAATGTTAATTCATTTGCAAGCCTTTGATTCACAATATTTCATCTATTTTTCGGCACTTAGCTGCGGCTAATTTTCTCGAAATGAGCTTCATCTTGTGAACCAAGCACTTATAAATCATTTTAACCTTAGTTTTTAAATCACTTCAAAATAAGATTATTAGTTTTGCCACTGGTATAAAACAAATTTCCATGAAGTTCATTATTACAATTTTAGCAGCTGGTTTACTATTGTCATTTTACAATTGTTCCCCGAAAACGGCACCTGTTGTAATTGACACACCTGTAGTTGAAGTGCCAACCAAACAAGAACCAGAAAATCCATGTCGTAGATTTAGCGACTTATCAAATAGAGATAGAGATGAAGTTGAGACAGCTTATGTACTTTATAAGGATTTAGTGAAACTAAAGAAATATGAAGAAGCATTTCCTCTATGGACAAAAGCTTACTATGGAGCGCCAGCGTCAAATGGAAGAGTCAAGTACCAATTTGATGATGGAGTAATGATCTATACGAATAAGTATAACAACGAAACTGACCCAGCTAAGAAATTAATATATGTGGATAGTGTAATGTCCATATATGATAAACGTATGGAGTGTTTTGGTGAGGCAGCTTATACAAAAGGACGCAAAGCATTCGACTATTATTATACATTTCCTGGGACTAAATCTGAAGATGAGATCTATGAAATGTTTAAGATTAATTTCGATGTTAATGGAAAGAAGGCAGACTATTTTGTAGTGAATCCGTTTACAAAATTGTTGTCAGATAGAATCATTGCTGGAACGGTAACTAATGAGGAAGGAAGAAAATATGCCAAACTAATTGGCCAAACAGTAGAAAATGGTCAAGCAAACTGCAAAGGTGTATTGTGCGAATCGTGGGCAATTATAGCTGATTATGCTCCAGCGAGATTGGAGTCACTTGAGGGGATAGATGGATTTTACGATTGTGATTATTATGCTGATAAGTACTACTCGAGGTTTGAAGAAGATCCTACAAATTGTGATATGATTAATCTTGTAGGACGGAGACTTAAACGAGGTGGGTGTGCCGACGATGATCCGAGATTGGTGAAAGTTACAGAAGCCTATACCACGAACTGTAAAGTCGAATCTCCTTCTTCAGGAATTTTGGATCAAGCTTTTGGTTCATATAATGATGGTAAATATCGTGACGCGATTGGATTATTTCAACAATACATAGATGGAGAGTCTGATATAGCACAGCAGTTCAAATACACTATGGTTATTGGAAAAATCTATTATGGTGATTTAAAGGACTTCCCAAAATCTCGTAAAGCTGCGCGAGAAGCTGCAAAAATAGATCCTTTGTCTGGAGAACCATATTTGCTTATTGGGAAGTTATATGCATCTAGTGGGCCATTATGTGGATCAGGTCGAGGATGGAACTCACAAATAGTTACTTGGCCTGCAATTGATATGTTTACAAAGGCAAAGAACTTAGATTCTAATGTTGCTGCAGAAGCGAAAAAGTTTATCAAGCAATACAAGCAATACATGCCTACAAAAGAGGAAATTTTTCAGAGAAGACTCAAAGTAGGTGGTTCATTCAAAGTGCCGTGTTGGATTCAAGAGAATACTAAAATAAGGTCAGTAGATTAATATGGAAGAAGAAATTAAAGAAGTAGCATCAATTCTAGAACAGATTGCCGAACTCAATGAAATGATCAGCATGAATAAAGAGAATAGATACTTACACGATCAATTCTTGAATAATAAAGCTGGGTTTGTACAAGAGTTGAAACAAGCCTTATCTAAGTTTGATATGGATATCGAAGTCAAAACAAATGACTTGCCATAAATTATTCGGGGTTGATTGAAAATCCACAAATTAAACAAACAAGTGGTTTGCATAGCAAACACGTAGCACAGTATAGAGAATTACAAATTCTTGGGCTGCAAGTGGTTTGCATAGCAAACACGTAGCACAGTATAGAGAATTACAAATTCTTGGGCTGCAAGTGGTTTGCATAGCAAACA
>OJIO01000574.1_pt1 | contig 22136 bp, 19 predicted proteins | sample 1595621 | NCBI WGS metagenome assembly OJIO01 (sample SAMN05416776, study PRJEB24817) | seawater metagenome | isolation source: Sea water | place: Canada:Atlantic | collected 2013-07
TATCCTCTTCGTCGGCAGCGTCAGATGTGTATAAGAGACAGGGGTTGTGTCCGTGCAGGGTCGGCACCGTGCTCCAGTCCACGCTGCCCGCCAAGCGGCTGCCGGCGATGGCGCGCACCGCTGTGTCCTGCTCCTTTACGTTTCGGCGCAGCAGGTTCAGGGTCTCGTCCACGAAGATGCGCGGCACGTCGGCAAAGGTCTCGGTGTAGTAGGCCCGTCCGCCACCCGCCGCCGCCACCTTGGCCAGCTCGTCCTTGGCGGCCTCGGAGGAGAGGGCCACCGTGGAGACGGTGATCTGTGAGCGGGCGATGCGCGCGATCAAGTCGCTGTTCTGCTCGTAGCGGGAGCTGCCGCGTCCATCCGTGAGCAGGATGATGTGCTTGAGGCTCGCGTCGGTGGCTTGAAGGGCCAGCCAAGCCTCCTCCAGCGCCCCATAGATCTCCGTGCCGCCTCCCACGCTCAGGGCGGACACTGCCGAGACGATGGCGTCCTTGTTGCGGGCGCGGGTCAGCGGCACGACCCACTCGGAGGTGTCGGCAAAGGCGATGACGCCGACGCGCGCTTCGGGGGACATCAGCTCCACGCTGGCATCGACCGCTGCCACAGCCAGAGAGAGCTTTCGCTCGCGCCCCATCGAGTCGGAGCGGTCGACCACGTAGACCACCGCCAAGGGTGGGGGCTGGCGCTTGCGCTTGTCGGGGAAGGTCAGGGGCAGGGCCCGCTCAAAGCTGTCCAGCTCGGGGTTGTCGGAGCCCAAGCCCGCGGCCCCGCCTCCCAAGACCAGGTTGCCACCCCGGCGCACGAACTCCGCCAGGCGCTCCCCCTCGCCTTTGCGCCAGCGGGCCACATCGGGACCAAGGACCAGCAGGGTCGCCTCTCGGTCCAAGGACTTGGGCAGCGACTCGATGGCACGGGCGCTCAACCCTTGAGACTGCAGGGCCTCGGAGACGGTCTGAGCGTGCACTCCTTGCACGTAGAGCGGCCCTTGCCCCACGGCGATGAGCCAGCCCCCTCGCGCGTCGTCTTGGGGCCAAGAGTCGGCCTGATCCAGGCTGAGGGTCAGCTTGTACTGTCCGCGCCCAGGCGCTTGAAATTCAATGGGAATCTCTTGCGTTCCGCGCACCAGATCGACAGGCCAAGAGCCGAGCTCCTCATCGCCCGCCATCAGAGTCAGGGTGCGGCTCTGAGCGGCCGTGGCATGCACTTGAAGCACCCCGCTCACGGGCCGCTTCGCTCGGACCTCGACCGGGAGACGCAGGTCCAAGATGCCCGCGTTTGAGCCGTCCGTGCCCGGAGGCAATGGATAGAGCTGAACGCCTGCTGCCCCCGCCAGCGCCGCTGCCGCCAAGGCCTGTGTGCCCTGAGCCAGCTCCACGGTGTCTGCCCCGTCGGTGAGCAAGAGCACCCGCCGAGAGCGCGCCGGAGGGGCCTGTGCGGCGGCTTGGGCGATGAGCGCCGAGAGATCGCTGCCCTGGTCCAGGGAACGCGGCGCCGGCTCTACGATCTGGAGCGGAAGCTCAGCTGCCTGGTCCAAGTAGCGCTGGGCCAAGGCGCGCACATCTTGGATGCGGGCGGGGCTCATGGACGCCGAGGAGTCCAGGGCCACGGTGAGGGAGAGATCCGGCACACGCCGCACTTGCTCCGGCCGCGAGACAGCCAGGACCAAGGCAGAGGTCCCAAGGATGCGCACCATCAGCGAGGCCAGGTTCCGGGTCCGCTCGCTCCAAGGCAGCCCCTTGGGCAAGACCAAGACCAAGAGCGGCGCCAGCAGCAGCCCCCAGAGCCACACCGGGTCCTGGAAGAGCACCGGGGCCCCATCGAAGAGATCTGCTGGCCAGCCCATCGTCATCGCTCGGCCACCACAAACTCAAGGAGCAGCAGCGCGCTGGCGGCCAGGACCAACCAGACCCACGCGGGCCTGCCCCTGGGGAGCAGAGCAGCCTGAGCCACCTCCGGGCGCGCCTCTCCGCTGCCGAGGGTCGGACGCTCTTCCGCGGGCAGGTTCAACGCGAGCAGGCGCTGCTCACTCCCCTGCTGCACGGTGTAGACCCCCGGAGGCAGGCCACCCAAGCGCGCGGTCCCAGCCCGGGCGGTCCACTCGCCCTCTCCCGTCAGGCTTCGCACCAGGGCGGAAGCGCCGGGATCCAAGGCCACCCCGGCGTCGGTCCCAATGCTGGGGGCCACCTGCGTGTCCATGCCTTGGCGGGACCAGATCAGCATCTTGTAGAGCAGCTGGGGAAAGGCCACGGTCAAGGGCAGATCACTGCGCGTCACGTCAAAACCCAGGACCACCGCCTTGGGCTCCTGGTCCCGCACCAGGGCCACCGGGCCCTCGGCAGAAGCCGCGAGCAGTCGCGCGCCCGGTCTGGCCTCGAGCAGGGAGAGCTGCTCCACTTCCACGTGCCGCAGCGCCACGCCATCCAAGAGCGGATGGGAGAAGTCCCAGGTGGTGAAGGCTGGCTCCTGGGCCACCCCCACCGGCGGAAAGGGCCCGGCCCCCTGCGGTGGGTCGATGTAGAGCGCGGGGCTCTGGGGAAGACGTCTGGGCGCGACCCTATCGAAGATGAGCAGGTCCACGCTGCCTTGGGGGTCCACGTAGCGGGAGGCGGAGACCTCCTGGAGCTCTACACCGGGCATCACACCAAAGGCATCGCGCAGGTAGCGGTTGGGGGCATCTGAGACGATGCGCACGCGGGCTGGGCGGACCTGAGGCAGCAGACCAAAGGCGACGTTGTTGCTTGGGAAGGGGTCCTCGACCAGAATCTCAGCGCTCAGCCAGGTTCCCAGAATGGGCTCGATGACAAAGCCTTGGGAGAGGCTCTGGCCAGCGGGGACCGTCAGGGTGCTCTGGCCGATTTCCTGCTCGGAGCTGCGCAAAAGCACAGGAATCTCGGCGTCTTCGCTGCCGTTGTTGGCGACCTGAACCACCACTTGAATCTCCGGGGGCAGCCCCGGACCGGCGCTGGCTTGAAGGCTCAAGACGGCCAAGTCCCCCGCCACCCCTTGGCCCAGCAGCTCCCAAGCCACGTCCAGCTCGGGATCTTGGTCCGTGAGCACAATCGGCTGCGCGCCCAAAGCCCGCGCCAGCGTCACGGCCTCGGCCAAGCTCTGACTCTGGCCCGCTTGAACCCGCAACAGGCCGGCTTGTTGGCGGGCGACGCTGCTGCCCGGAGCAAAGACCAGAGAGACCTCCTCGCCAGCGGCCACCAATCCGGCCTGGCTGCCCAGGACCCGCTCCGGGAGGGCCTGCAAGCGCGGCCCCATGGACGCCGAGGTGTCCACGATGAAGAAGGTCGGCGCCTCGGCCAGCGCCTCTTGAGCCTCCGGTCCCGCCACCAAGGCCCAGCAGCCCAAGGCGACGGCGAGGATCTGGAGCACCAGAGCGATGAGGGCACGCCAGAGGGGATTCACCCGCCGCTTCACCACCAAACGCCATGGCACCAGCGAGGCCACGACGATGCGCTTGGACTTGCGACGCAGCAAGAACAGGATGACCAGCGCCAGAGCGCAGACCGCAAAGAGCCCAAGGGCCTGACCGGTGCTCAGCAAGCTCACCGCAGCAGCCCCCGGCCCCGGAAGAGGGTCAAGACCAGGTGCTCCAGGTCGGTGGGCTCGCCGGTGACCGTGCTCACGTGGGCGATGCCGCGACGCCTGCAGAAGCGCTCCAGCTCGACATGGGCCTTGGGCAGCTCAGCGCGCAGGGCTTCGACCTCCGCCCGGGTCACGCCACGCAGGACCTCGCCGCTCTCAGCGTCCACCAGATCGAAGCGCTCTCCCTTCAGAGGCAGCTGCACCTCGGAGGGTGCCTGCAGGTGCACCAGGCCCACGTCGTTTCGGTCGTGGAGCAGCATCTCCAGGGCCTTGTCCCAGCCCTCCATGGCCAAGTCAGAGATGAGCACGACCACGCCGCGCTGGTGAGGCCGCTGAACCCACGCCTTGGCTGCACCGAGCACATCGGAGCCACCGGGAAGCTCCAGGGACTCCAGGTGGTCCCAGACCTTGATGACCGAGCTGCGCTTGCGCGGCAGGGCCAAAGGGGGACCCAAGGTACCGGCAAAGGGCCAGATGGTGACCTGGTCCAAGTTGCTCAGGGCCACGTAGGACAAGGCGGCTGCGCTGGTCCGAGCGACCAGGGACTTGGTGTCTGCGCTGTCCGGGCCCACACCGTGCTCCATGGAGCGTGAGAGATCCACGAGCAGGTGCACCGGCAACTCCGTCTCCTCCTCGGAGAGGCGAATCATGAGCTGCTCCAGACGCCCATAGAGCGTCCAGTCCACGTACTTGAGGTCGTCGCCGGGCGTGTAGGTCCGGTGGTCCGCGAAGTCGATGCCGGCTCCCAAGCGCCGACTGCGCGTACGGGCAGCGTAGCGGCCGGAGTGCACCCTGCGGGTGGCGACTCTCAGCAGCTCGAGCTTGGCCATCAGCTCGGAGGGAAGGGCCATCGCTTCAGCGCACCTTCAGGCTGTCGCGGGCACTCTGGATGGCTTGGGCGACCAGGTCGTCCACGCTGTGGCCCTCGGCCTCGCCTTCAAAGTTCAAGATGACCCGGTGTCGCAGACAGTCCGGCGCCACCGCGGCGATGTCCTCTTCGGAGAGCACCGGCTGGCGGGCGTCTCCGCGCTCGACCAGCGCCCGGACCTTGCCGGCCAAGACCATAGCCTGAACCCCACGGGGAGAGCCTCCAAAGCGCACGTAGCGGCCCACGGCTGCCGGCGCTTCGGGGTTGGAGGGGTGGGTGTTGCGCAGAATGCGGGCGGCGAAGCGCAGGGTGTGGGGAGAGGCTGGCACCGCGCGCACGAGACGGCGCATGGCCAGGATGCGGTCTGCGCTGAGTACCGGTGTGAGCTCGGCCTCACCGCCGATGGTCGTCCGGCTGAGGATCTCGACCAGGTCGTCCTCGTTGGGCATGGGCAGCATCAGCTTGACCAGGAAACGGTCCAACTGGGCCTCGGGCAAGGGGTAGGTCCCCTCCATCTCCAGGGGGTTCTGGGTCGCGACAACCAGAAACGGAGCTGGCAGCTTGTGGGTGTCCCCCAAGAGCGTGACCTGACGCTCCTGCATGGCCTCGAGCAAGGCGGCCTGGGTCTTTGGTGTGGCCCGGTTGATCTCGTCGGCCAGCACAACGTTGGCGAAGATCGGCCCCTTGCGCAGGACCATCTCCTTGCTCCCGTCCGCCCGCGAGGCGATCAAGTGCGTGCCGGTCACGTCGGCTGGCATCAGGTCCGGGGTGAACTGGATGCGGCGGGTCTCCAGCGAGAGACTGTCGGAGAGGGCCAGCACCAAGCGGGTCTTGCCCAGGCCCGGCAGACCTTCCAGGAGCACGTTCCCGTCGGCGAAGAGCGCGGTGAGCACCCCGTCTACGATGTGGTTCAAGCCCACGATCACACGCTGCACCTGGGCGCGCGTCTGCACAAAGGCCTGCTGAAACTCAGCGGGGGTCATCTCACTCACGGCGGTCTCTCGCTGGGGGTCTCGGGGAGACCATTCTTGGGGTCATTCGGATTCCTGCAGGCCGGCAAAGTACGCGCGCACCATGCCCTGCATCTGAGGTGGCAGGTCTTCCTCTTCCAGGGTCCGGTCCACTTCCTCGAAGTAGCCGCCCCACGCATCATCGAACTGGTCACCAGCACCCGTCTCTACCGAGCGGCTGGCCACTCCATCGAGCACCGCCTCGCGCTGCTCTCCCTCCAGGTTGCCTGGGGTGAGCTTTCCTTGAACCTGGGTGGTCGAGCCTTGGGCGCTGCTTCCCGGGCCAACGGAGCGACCGCCTCCGGCGTCCCCGCCCGTGCTGGCCTTGCCTCGCCCAGTGGGCTTGCCCCCGGTCGCATCCGAGGGGGCGTTCATGGCCTGGGTGCCTTCTGGAGCCTCCGCGTTGGACTTGCGCAGCTCGGAGCGCATCTCCCCTTCCCCCTCCGGGTTGGCTCCGCCCTGGCCGGAGGGCTTCTTGCCTTCCCCCTCCTGCTCCTCGCCTTCCTCCACCTTCTCCCAGGCGTCCGGGTCCGTGGACTCCTGGATGGCCTTGAGCAGCTCGTCCCGCAGGGCCTCGGAGTACTCCTTCATGAAGTCCCGGTAGGACTGCATCAGGTTGGCCTTGGTCTGGTGGGACTCGCTGGCCATGTCGTCGCCTTGGACCAGGTTGGGGTCCATCTCGAGCTGAGGCGCCCCGGTGCTCTCGATCAGCTCGTTGTTCAAGGACTCGTTCTGCATGCCGAAGGGCGTGAAGCTGGCGGTGGGATCGTCGTTGATCTGCCGGCCGCCTTCGGAGGCCTGGATCTGCATCGCGCTCATCGCGTTCAGATCCTGGTCCATCATCGCCTCCTCCAGAAAATTCACGCCAACATCTCCGCCGAAGCTGATGCTTTGGAGCTCCTGAAAGATCTCTTCGGCAATCGAGGCCAACAAGGCATCGTCACTGGCCATCGCTTGAACGGCCAGGTCCACCGCGTCTCGGTACTCCTCGGGGGTCTCCATGTCGGCGGGAAGCTGAGCGGGTGGCGGTGGCAGCTCGGAGACCGGAGGCGGCAAGGGCACAGCCTTGGGCTTGCTCGCGCTGTGGCGGCGCATCTCCTCTGGCGCCTGAACCTGGCGGAGCTGCTCCCTCAGGTTCGCGACCGCCTCGATCAGGTCTTCGTCACCCGCCCGGCGCGCTCTGTCCTCGGCTGCGGCCAGAGGGTCATCCGGTTTCTCTTCGCTGAGATCCTCCGGGGCCGGCTGAGCGCTCCACCACAGGCGCGCTCCGATCCCAACCCCCAAGAGCATCGCCACAAGCGCCAGGGCGCGCCAGTAGGCAGGCCAAGCCAGAGGGGGAGGTGCTTTGCCTTTGAGGGCATCGACCGCGTCCAGCGCCACGGCCGCAGCAGCTGGATGCTGGGTCTCTGCGAGATGAAAGGCTGTCTCTGCCGCACCGTTAATCTGGGCGCTCTGGTCGGCAAAACGCGCGATGCGCATGGCGTCCAAGGGCCAGAGCGCGGCGCTTGTTGCTGCCAGGGGGATGAGCAACAGGGCGAACCAAGCCCAAGGCTGGGGCAGCCCAAGCAGGAGGAGCAGCAGCGCCGGCACGAGGGCATAGGCCGCCCAGCGCAGGCCTCGCGCCATGCGGAGTCGGGTCCCAAAGGGGCGAAGCGCTTGCAGAAGCTGCGACGTAGATCCTCCAGAGGCCGAGTGTCTGCTCAGCACCTCTCTGCTAAGGGCGCACCTGCCCAAAGGCCACGCTCAGGGGCGGCTTGAGCGGGCCTAGACGCATTGGTGACAGGAGAATCCAAACAATTGTTTGCCCATGCGGCAGATCCGTGCGTATTGTCTGAAGGTCAGCCGGTGGCACCCGGCATTAATGACGAGCCGACCTCCCCCGCCGGACCCCAATCTGGCAAACGACTAAGCGTCTCCTCCATCTCTTGCGGTGAGGGAATCAGCGGGGGAGGTTCTCGGCCCGCCTCGTACGAGCGGCAGCGGCACAGATCGCCTAGGCTAGCCCCGCCACGATCTCTTCCGTCTTGGCCCACAGCCGCGCGGCCAGCTCCGCGTCCCGCGTGAACACGCTGCCCTGCGTCGGGTTGCAGTCCGCCCAGTACAACCCGGTCTTCGTGGCAGCCGAGGGATGGGTGCCGACGTAGGTCTGGGTCGCCGCCCCTTGGGGAATGGACTTCAGAAAGATGGGGCTGAACAGAGACAGCGTGACCACCATCAGCTTGTTCATGTGTCGGCCCAAGTTGGTCTGAATCACGCCAGGGTGAACGGCATTGGCGGTCTGTCCCGCCTTGAGCTTGGTCGAGAGGTGCAGGGCAAAGAGGGCGCAGGCCAGCTTGGACTGACCATAGGCACCCAGGGCGCTGTACTCCCCGCTCGCGTCCAGGTCCTCCAGACGAATTCCCTCCGCATAGGTCTGCTTGTGGGCGGCGCTCGAGGTCATCACCACCCGTCCCTGCTCCGAGAGCAGGTCGAGCAGCCCGGTGACCAGGATGAAGTGGCCTAGGTAGTTCGTGAAGAACTGGGCCTCGTAGCCATTCTGCAGCTCCCGCTTCGGCAGCGCCATGATCCCGGCGTTGCAGAAGATCCCGTCCAGGGCGTGACCCAGCTTCTGCACGCTGGCCACAGCCGCGCGCACAGAGCCAGGGTCCGAGAGTTCACAGACCAGCGGAATGGCCTGGGGGCCAAAGCCGGAGCAGGCCGCCTTGGCCTTCTCCATGCTGCGGGCGGCGCCGATGACCCGGGCGCCGCGCACGCCAAGAACCCGCGCGGTCTCCTGACCGATGCCGGAGTTGCAGCCGGTCAGCAAGTAGGTCTTGCCCGAGAGATCCACTTCAGAGGTGACCTGCTCCGCGGTGGAGTTGTGACCAAAACCATTGGGGCCAAGGCCCTTGAAGAGACCGACGAGGGACATCGCTACTCCTGCGCCGCCCCTTCCTCGGGAGGAGGACTGGGGGGCGGTCCATCACCGGGAGGCGGACCACCGCCGGGGGGAGGCCCATCTCGTCCACCGGGAGGAGGCGGACCGCCGCCAGGAGGTCGACCTCCCTCACCGCCTGGAGGTGGCCCACCGGCACCACCGGGAGGCTTGCCTCCGCCCATGCCTGGCCCGGGAGGTGGTCCCCCTTGACCACCGGGAGGCGGCGCGCCGCCCTGCTTGCCACGGCTGAGGTGGGGCCGCTTGACGTAGACCTTGCAGCGCTCAGCGATGTTGGGATCGCTGATCTTGGTGCACAGGTCACCGCGGTTCGGGAAGACCTCACGGGTGATGGTGTACCAAGCGTAGTCCTTGGTCAGGGGGTCTTGGATCTTCTCAACCAGGGCCGTTCCGCCAACCAGGTCTTCTCCAATGATGGCTTGCGCCACCGTCGCATAGCAGCTGTCCGCCTCTGCTCCAGAGGCGGCCTCGCACTGCTCTGCCGAGGTCCAGTTTGGCTCACCGCCGGTACACGCAAAGAGACTGAAGAGGATGATCATGGTGGGAAGCTTGCACGCGGGCCCAGCAGGTGCAACAAGGGTGACAACATGTTTGACTATCTCTTGGACGCCTTCTCCGGCCCGGGCCGGGGTTTCATGTACGCCATTCTGGTCTTGCTGGGCTTCGCCCTGGCCGTGGCCATCGAGCGGGCCGTACTGCTTTTCATGTGGAGAGCCCCCAGCGGTCTTGGGGAATCCTTGGCCAAGGGCGAGAGCGCCCCGGACTTAGGGAGCGCGCCGCTGGGCTTGGTCCTGAGCGCCGGCCAGGCCGAGCAGGACCCGCTGCTGGCCTGGGACGCGATGTCCGCCGCGGCGGTCGAAGCCGAAGCAAAGATCACTAGGCGGGTCAGCTACATGGCCGCGGCTGGAAACATCTCCACGATGCTCGGTCTGCTGGGAACGGTCTACGGCCTCATCCTGGCCTTCTCCGCTCTGGGGGATGCCTCCGCCGGAGAGCGGGCGGTAAAGCTCTCGGAGGGTATCTCCACGGCCATGGCGACCACCGCATTCGGTCTGCTTGTCGGCATCCCTTCCCTGGCCCTGCATGCCTGGCTAGAAGGCATGGCCCGCGAACGCGTGGCCGAGGTCGAGGCCATGGCGGGCAAGCTGGCACTGGGAATTCGACGCCGCGCCGGAGCCAAGCCATCCGACGGTTGACGTCCAAGCCCACCAGCGGGACTTCGGATGCACGTCCAGCTCTGCTCAGCGTCGTCGCGCTGATGCTCTTGCTCATGCCCTTCTTGCTGCTCACGACCAGCGTTCAGAAGCTGGCGGGCATCGACCTGCTGCTCGCCGGAAACAACAGTGAGCTGCCCCCAGAGCCACCCGGCATCGTCGAGCGGCTCACCGTCGTGGTGCACCCAGACACCGCTTTGGAGATCACCGCCCAGGTCCGGCGCAGCGACGTAGGCGCAAAGACAGGCGAAACCGAGGCCCGTGCCGAACGCATCGAGGCCGGGGCCGAGGGCTTGGACCTTGCCGCACTTCAGAGCGCACTGCGCCGCTACAAAGGACTGGACCCAGAGAGAGAGCAGGCCACATTGCTCCCAGCCGACAGCCTGAGCAATGGCCAGGTCGTCAACCTGATGGACGCCATGCGCCGGGACGCTGAGGGAGAGCTCTTTCCCAAGGTGGCCTTGGGCGTGGAGCCTCCTGCTCCCAGCGATGCTGAGGGGGAGCAACCATGAGGCGCCTGCTCGCAAAACCCCAGGCCAACACCTCCCTGGGCGTCGCTGCCCTGGCCCCCATGGTGGACATGCTGACCATCCTATTGGTCTTCCTGCTCAAGTCCTACTCCACCGATGCGCCCGTTCGCCCCGGGGACACCAACTTCGAGCTGCCCATGAGCATCTCAGAGCAGCCGGTTCAGCGCACCCTGGCCATCGATCTGACCGCCCACGGCATCTACCTCCAGGACCAGCGCATCGCCGGCACCCGCTACTACCTGGAACAGGACGACACGCTCATCACCGAGCTCTACGGTGCCCTTCAGCAGCTCCCTGGAGACCGCGTACAGGTGCGAGCCGATGCCGACCTGCCCTACAGCCTGACCCGAAAAGCCCTGTTCACTGCCCAACAGGCCGGCAAGCGCAAGGTGACGGTCGTGACGGTGAGCCGCAGCTCACTCTGAGCCGACCTTCGACTCAGAGCGCGCCACGGGCAAAGGACACACAGCTCTTGTAGTCCTTGCGGTCGCGCACCAGCTCGCAGATCTCCAAGGAGCGCGTCGCATCGAAGCGCCGAGAGTTGGCGCTCACCCCCATGTAGCAGCTGTCTTGGACCGAATCGGGGGTCTCTCGGCAGCCCAGCATCGCGCTGTCCACATCTTGCTCCGCCAAGGCCCAACCAAGGCCGTGGTAGCACTGCTGCTGCCAGCCATTCTCCTGGGGCACTTGCTCACAGATGGCACGGCTGGTCGCTGGATCTGTGCGGCCCAAGTACTTGCCCAACCCGTGGTAGCACCACTTCTGAGGGAAGTCCTGCACCTGGTGGCACCACTCCAGGGCACCCTGGGGGTCTACCTGGCTGTACTCGCCGTTCACGTCATGACGGCAGAAGTTCTTGAACTGTCCAGCCTGCTGGCAAGTGTCCCGGGCGTAGTCGGCATCGGTGGTCGACCAAGCCAGCGCGATGCCAAACCAACACTGGTCCCGCCACTTTCGGGCCGGGATGCTGGGACAGGTGGCCTCGCTCCAGTCGCGATCCACCCGAGAGTGAATCTCAGCGACATCGCTGAAGCACTCCCAGCGCTCTTCCCCCTTGGGGAGCTCACCGCAGGCCTCCAGAGCCCCGTCGGGATCCCGCTCGGCCCGCTGCAAGGCCAGACCATGGAAACAGGCGTTTCGGTAGTCCCCCTCGTGCTTTCTGCAGGCGGCGTCCGTGTAGGTGGTGCCCTGGTCGCCCCCCTCCTCGCTCATGGCGCCCTCGGGCTTGGGCGGAATCGCGATGACCTCGGCGACGACCTCGATCTCAGGCTCTGGGAGCTCCGCAACCACGCGGAACAACGCCGCTTGTACGCCCAAAATCAGCAGCGCAGAGATCCCGGCCCACAGCCCCAGAAAGGCGCGCTCCATCAGTCCCCTTCTTCGTCGGGCGCTTCCTGCTTCAGGTAGCCGATCTCAAAGGCCAAGCGCTCCTGGGCCTCGATGCTCAGCCCGGTGTCGCCATCTACCGTCTCGGGCTCCGGCTCCGGATCCGCGCGCGTCATCCACCAGAGCCCACCCCCAAGGAGTGTGAGGAGGAGGACTGCGGCCACGGCCATCAGAGCTTTGGGTGCACCGGCTTGTTGCATGCCCCCTACAATACCCAACATGTCTTCCATCGACGAGGCCATTGCGAGCGCCCGCACCTTGCTGAGGCAGGCCCAAGGCCCGGCCCACATCCTGGCGGAGGACCTCTGCCTGCGGGTCAACGCCCAGCTCGACCGCTCTCTGCTGCCCCAAGTGCTGCAGACCTTTTTTGAGAGCGCCGACGACGCCAGCCTGATTGCGACCCTCGCCATCCTGCACGCCAAGGGCCGCTCAGGTCAGGCCCGATACCGGCGCGTCTCCATGGAGCTGGCCCTGAACTCTCAGCTCTTCCGGGAGCTGCCCTACGAGCGCATCCAAGACCTCCACGCCATCTCGCTGGGCGCTGACCTGCCGCAGGTAAGCGCGCTCTTTCTCTCCGGCCCGCACGATCCCCGCGGCCGCACAGCCGAGGACTCCGGACCCGAGAACCCCCACCTGGAGATCTCCCTGGGTCGGCGAAAGGCTGCGGCCCGCAGCACCCAGTTCAGCAGCGGGAACCGCGACACCTTGGACCGCCTCCTGCGGGACCGAAACCCCGCAGTGGTGCGCCTGCTCCTGCAGAACAGCCGCGTCACAGAGCGCGATGTGGTGCGAATGGCAGCGCAGCGGCCAGCCAATCCACCCTGCCTCCAGACCATCGCCGACCACCCCAAGTGGGCCCAGCGCTACGCCGTCAGAAAGGCGCTGGCGTGCAATCCGCGCTGCCCACACCCGGTCGCTGAGCGGCTGATGCGTACACTGATGCGCCAAGATTTGCGCTTCATCGCCGGGACCTCGAACCTGCCCGAGCGGGTGCGCTCCGAGGCCAGGCGTGCCCTGGAGGAGAGCGCAGGGGCCCCTCCAAAACGAAAAAAGCCCGCGGCAATACTGCGCGGGCGTCCTTTCAGTGAGCTGGAGAAACCTTAGAGGTTTTTCTCAACATCCTTGGAAGCAGCGTCCTTCTTGGTCTCTGCATCGCCCGTAGAGGCGTCGCGAAACTCCTTCACGCCAGCGCCGAGCTGCTTGAGCACAGAGGGCAGCTTTCCAATGCCAAAGACAATGACCACGATGACCAGAATAATGATCAGCTCGGTGGTGCCGGGCATGCCGATTGCCGCGATTGCAGGCAGGACCATGAGAAGCTCCTCTTCTAACTGGGCCTAGTTTAACCGGTTCCGCCAGCTCTGCGCGAGCGCTGTTTCATCTCGTCCGTCCGCGCCCACTCCCGCGAAACGGTGGCCACAGACCTGGACCTTGCCTCGACACCCCCGGAATCCATGGCTAGGCTCCCGCCATGATTCTGTTGCTCTTTCTCGCCTGCGGGCGCCTCGACTCAACTGACAGCCCACCCCATGAAAGCGAGAGCGGAGTCAACAGGGACACGGGCCTGCTCTGGGGCGAAGAAGACGTTCTGGACCTCTACCCTTTTGAAGGCGAGAACCATCTTCAGCCGACCACGCTCTTGGTCTCCTCCATCAACCGACAGGCCTACAGCTACGCACAGCTCTCCGAGAGCCTGGCGGTGGTGGACATGGACAGCCGCACCCTCCTGGGCGCCCACAGCGTCCCCGGCAGCGGAGGCGTAGCGCTCTTCGACGGCGGCAAGGCCGTGTATCTGACGCGCCAGACCCCTCCCCTGCAGCTCTTTGACCCCGAGGACAGGAGCTTTGAGGCCCTGGTCGTCGGCCTGGAGACCGTCACCGGCGTGCTGCAGTTCAGCGAGACCAAGACAGCCATCTGCGGCACCTCTCCAGACGGCAGCTACATGCTCCAGGTGCACGACCGCAGCAAAGAGCACGCCCGCTTGAGCTTCAAGGTCCTGCCCGAAGCGCCCCAGGGCTTGCTCAGGATCGACGCGCAGCACCTGGGCGTCGTCATGGGCCAGTCCGCCGAGACCAGCAGCGTTGAGATCCGAGCCAAGGCGGACCTGGCCCTCGTACGCATCTGTCCGGCCCCCTTCGGCTCCAGCGCATTCGCCCTGACCCCAGAGGGAGACGTGCTCTTGGCCAGCAAAGGCCTGATTGGCTTGGCGCCATGCAGCGAGACCTTGGAGAGCCGCGAGGTCCAAGTCTTGGAGCTCGGGGTGGACAACCTGGACGTGCTCCAGAGCCCCAGCGGCATGGTCGTGCTCGATCGAATCGGAGAGTCCCCCAACTGGAGTATGGCCAGGCTCTTTGACACCAGCACCGGAAGCCTGACGCTGCTCCGCTCCTTCCAGACGGGACGAGAGAGCGTCAGCGGCGGCCGAGACAACACAACGGGCCTGATCTGGATGAACAGCGAGGGCACCACCGAAGCCTGGGCCTTGGATCCCAAGGACGGCAGCACCAAAGCCCGCCTGCCCTTGGGACTGCACATCGAGTCCATGGCGGCCTCGGACATCCAGGGCAAGGTGCTCGTGAGCGGACGTCTGTCCTCGCTCTTGGCCATCGTCGACTTTGGCTCGGGCACCACAGAGGTGCTCGAACACAGCCTGCAATCTCCCGTCTCACCGACCTTCTACGAAGGCTACTTCTACGTCTTGGACCAGCTCAATGGCAGCCTCCACCGCTTCGATGGCCTGAGCTTGAGCGAGGGACAGAGTCTGGATTTGGGATGGGAGAATCTCGACTCTCAGATGCTCTCCCACCTCTCGCTGCACCCTGAGCGCGGCACCCTGCTCATCAGCCACGGTGCCGCCGACGAGGTCATTGAGATCGAGCTGGAGAGCTTCACCATCGGCAGCCGCATTCCCTTGGGCACGCCCCTGGCCCCCGACGCCGCCGGTCGGCTCGAGCTCATTCCCTACGGCCAAGGCGTCCTCGCCATCCGCAGCGCCGATGGACGCGTGGTGGAGATCGACCTCGATGGGGAGAGCCTCCGCCTGCATGAGCCTCTGCTCGGCGCGCTCAACGGACCCGTGCGCTTGCAGCTCTCCGCCTTGTCCACAGATCAGAGCCTGCTCTACATCGGCCCCCACGCCGTCTCTACCAACACCTGGCAAGCCGCTCCGGCCATGGACCGCGACTGGACCTTCGCAGTACACCAAGACGCTGAGGGAGACTGGATCGGCTGGCGAGAGAGCGAGGGCGCTCTGGTGCGCTACGACGCCGATGGTGTTGCGCTCGAAACGGTGTCCACAGGCTTTGGCCCCCAAGCCAGGCCTGAGTGGATCCCCACGCCCTGGGGCGGCCGCTACATCGCCACAGACATGGGCCTGGGCACCCTGAACGCCTTCAGCTTTCGGGAATGAGCCGGCCGTCTTGAACCAGGACCTCTGCCTGGTGGGCGCCCATGAACTGCACCAAGCTCGCAGCGTCCGCCGGCTCTCCGGGCGGGGTGCGGTACAGCACCAAGTCCGCTGCGCTTCCGGGTCCAAGCCACCCCAACTCCGGCCTCCCCAGCGCCTCTCCAGCCACTCGGGTGATGCCCGCCAAGGCCTCCTGAACGCTCAAGCCCATGCTCACGCAAGCCAGCGAGGCCGCCGCCCACAGGTCCCGAACAGGCGAGCTCCCCGGGTTGAAGTCCGTGGCCACCGCCAGGGGCACGCCTGCCGCCCGCAGCGCTGCGATGGGGGGCGGCTCGTCCTTCAGATAGAGCATCGCCCCCGGCAGCAAGACCGCGACGCATCCTGCCTTGGCCATGGCATCAATGCCCGCCTGGTCCAAGCGCTCCAGGTGGTCCGCTGAGGTGGCCCCCAGCTCCGCTGCCAAGGCCGCAGCCCCGGTGTGGGCCACTTGCTCAGCGTGAACGCGCAGGCCCAGGCCGGCAGCCTTGGCCGCCTTGAGGATGCGCTCGGTGTCCTTCAAATCAAAGGCCCCCACATCGCAGTAGACATCGGCCATCTCGGCGAAGGGGGCCACCTGGGGCAGCATCTCGGTGACCAGATGCTCCACGTAGTCCTGGCGTCGGCCCTTGAACTCCGGCGGCAGAGCGTGGGCCCCAAGCCAGGTGGGCAGCACCCGAACCGGCCAGCTCTGCAAAGCCATCAGGCGCAGGCAGCGCAGCTCGGTCTCCAGGTCCAGGCCGTAGCCGGTCTTGATCTCGACGCTGGTCACGCCCAGCGCGCGCATGGCCGTCAGCCGAGCACGCAAGAGATCGCCCAGCTCTTCATCCGAGGCCAAGCGAGTCGCGCGGACTGTGCTCAGGATGCCGCCGCCGGCCTGAAGAATGGCTGTGTAGTCCTCGCCGGCCAGACGCCGTTCGAACTCATTGGAGCGGGACCCCGCGTACAGGGTGTGGGTGTGACAATCCACGAGACCAGGCAGGCCAACCATGCCCTTCCCGTCGACAACAGCGGCGGCCTCAGGCGCCCCATCGCTGGGCCCGACATAGACCACCTCGCCCCCCTCAAAGGCCACAGCCCCGTCCGGGATCGCCGGTGCGCCAGGCACCATCGTGTTCAGTTGCGTGATGTGCTGGACCAGCAGCTCCGCCATGTGCTCTCCCTGGCCCGAGGCCCTTTGGCCATGCTATAGCCGCCCAGCCTCGCTCAGTAGATTTACAAAACCTGCCCACGCGAACACTGTCCGTCCGAAAGACGCGGCCCATCCGATAAAAGGGAGCACCCTGTGCTGTTTGTCCTCTTTACACTCTTGACTCCGGCCTTCGCCCAAGAGAGCCGCAACTTGTACCAGGACAACCCCGCTCTGACCGAGGGCAAGCTGGAGGACTTCCGCGAGCTCTACGTAGACGCGGAGACCTTCGCCAGCCAAGCCACGCCCAAGGAGGCTGCAGAAGGCGTCGGCAAGTTGGTGGTCTACAACCGCACCAGCTCGCCCATGGAGCTGGAGGTCAACGGCGTTCGCGTCGGCCTGATGCATCCTGCGACCCCCGCCATTCTCCATGGCATGCCCGCTGGATCCTACGAGGTCAGCATGACCTCCTTGTCCAACTTCAAGGCCACCAAGCTCGTGGACACTGTCCCCGAGGACGCTCCCATCACCGAGATGAGCGCCCCCAAGATGCAGAGCTTCGAGCGTCCGAGCACCTTCGTGAGCCCCCCCGTGCGCCCCTGGCACGCGTGGTGCTTCACCGAAGAGGACGCGGAGATGCAGACCTGCGCTCAGGAGTGTCCAGAGGAGCAAGTTTGCTCAGAGGTCCGGGTCTCCGAGTGTGGAGAGCCTTGCGCTGAGATGGTCGAGGCCGCAGCTTCAGCCAAATAGTTCAAGATTGGCTTTCGGGTCTTGGCCGCTGATGTGTCAACCTCACACCACTTAGGAGTGAGCATGAGACGGCTTCGCCTTCCCCTCGCCATCGCCGGACTCAGCTTTGGTCTGAGCGCCTGCGGATTTGGCCCTACAGCGTTGATGGTCTGGGCCAACCAGACCAACTTCGGCCACATCGGCACCTCCGTGGTCTGCCTCGGAGCGAACCAAGCCGTCTCCGCCGAGGAGGACGGCGCCTACCGCATCTCCGGCACCGTTCTACGCGAGCAGGCCTCGGAGAACAACATCGGCAACCTGGACGCCTGCTGGGGCGCTCCCTCTCGGGTGCTCACGGTGGAGGACGAGCAAGGCGTGGTCTGGAAGGTGGGCTACCGCTGGCAGTCCAACTCTCTGGGCGACACCACCCCCGAGGTACGCGTCTCCCCAGGCGAGGCCATCGAAGTCCTCTATCGCCCAGGTGAGCTTCAAGGCGCCGCTGGATTCGCCGTGCACCACGCCGAGGATGGCCTGCTCTACGCCATGGAGAGCGGTCGCGGCACGACGGGCTTGGAGGCCCAGGACATCCCGGAGCTCACCGTCGAGCGTGGACAGACAGTAGGCGTCGAGGACTTGGACTGCGGCGAGATCCAAGCCGAGACCATCGTCTTTGTCTCCCAGACCGGCGATGAGGCGGAGCTCGGCCCAGGCGAGGACACCCCAATGGAGGTCAGCACCGATCCGGAGCTGAGCACCATCCTGACCTTGTGCAACATCAACGCCGTGGAGGTCCCCCTCAGCTGCGAGGAGCCTACGCAGGCGCAGACCGAGCACAGCTGGGTGCTCTTCAACCCGCGCTAGCTGTAGTTCTGTCACGCCGGGCCGAGAGCGATGTTTCGGCCCAAGCGTGACAGAAACATCCCTACCCGGCTTGCTCGGCCATCACGCCCAAGATCTGCTTGTGCAGCACCCCGTTGGTCCCGCACACGCCGTCCTTGAGGGGATTGGGCTGGTTGAAGGTGTAGGGCTGGCCATGGCGGTTGCTTGAGCTTCCACCGGCTGCGTGGAGGATGGCCACGCCGCCAGCGATGTCCCACTCGTTGCGGGGCTTGTTGGTGAAGGTGGACTCGGCCAGGCCGGCTGCCACCAAACCAAACTTGTAGGCCACGGAGCCGACCGGCTTCAGGTCCAGCTGGTCCTTCCAGGGGTCAAACCAACCCTTCTTCATCTCGGAGCGGGAGCAGACCACGCGGGCTCCGTCCAAGGCGGCGTGCGCGCTGGCGTGGGTGGGCTCACCCTTGTACCAAGCACCGACGCCGACGATGCCCGAGAAGAGCTCGTCGGTGATGGGGTTGTAGAGCACACCGACGACGGCTTGGTCGCCCTGAATGAGGGCCACCGAGACGCAGAACTCTGGAATACCCAGCGTGAACTCACGGGTGCCGTCCAGAGGGTCGACGATCCAGCAGTAGCCGCGCTCGACCCGGGTGGGGTCGTCCTTGGTCTCCTCACTCAACCAGCCGGTGTCCGGAAAACGATCCTTGAGGTGTTGCTCGAGGATCTTGTCCGCAGCCAAGTCGGCGTCGGTCAGGGGGTTGTCGTTCCCCTTGTCCTTCACGGTGTACTCGTCCTTGTAGAAGCCGCGGATGGCGGCCCCAGCTTCAAGGGCGGCGGCGACGGCGGCGTCGTGAGCGATCTGCAGATCCATGGGTGCTCCAGCTTGTGCAGCGCCGCTTAACGCGCAGGTCCTTGGGCGTTGGTGTTAGACCGGGCGCAATGAGCCAGACCACCACGAACAAGCGCGCCCTGGGTGTCATCTTCCTGACGGTCGTCCTCGACCTTCTGGGCTTCGGGATCGTCATCCCTCTGCTCAGTTTCTACGCGGAAGGCTACGGGGCCAGCACCCTGCAGGTCACCCTTTTGATGGCCTGCTACTCCGCAGCGCAGTTCATCTTCGCGCCGCTCTGGGGCACCCTCTCAGACCGCTACGGGCGCCGCCCAATCCTGCTCATGAGCATCGCGATGACCGCGTTGATGCTCGCAGGGTTCGCCGGATCGGCCAGCTTGATCCTGCTCTTTGTCTTCCGCACTCTCCATGGCGTGTTCGCGGCCAACATCTCCACCGCGCAGGCCTACGTCGCCGACGTGACCTCGGATGCGGACCGGGCCAAAGGCATGGGCATGATCGGCGCGGCCTTTGGCTTGGGCTTCACCCTCGGGCCGGTCATCGGTGGCGTCTTCGCTGAGACCGAATTGGGCCTGAGCCTGCCCATCTGGATCGCCGCCGGCCTCTCCGCCCTGAACTTCTTCCTGGCCTTGGCCTTCGTCAAAGAGCCCGAGCGCGTTCGGCCCCGTGACCGCAAGCGCACCCTGAACCCCGCCGCCTTCCTCGCCGTCATGAAGCACCCAAAGGTGGGCGCCTACATCGTGCTCGGCTTCGCGATGACCGTGGCCTTCTCGATGATGGAGTCGGTCTTCGCGCTCTTCCAGGAGCACCGCCACGACATGAGCGCCCGCGAGGTCGGCTACGTGCTGGGCGTGATCGGCGTGGTGGGCATCGTCATTCAAGGCGGGCTCATCGGTAGGCTGACCAAGCGCTTCGGCGAGGGCGCATTGATTCGAGTTGGCGTTCCCGGCCTGGCCCTCTCGCTCATCGCCCTGGCCTACGCCACCCCCTGGGCCCCCCTCTTCGGCGTGGCCTTCTTCCTGGCCCTCTTCCAGAGCCTGGTCCAGCCCAGCCTGAACAGCCTACTGAGCCGCCAGACGACCGCCGAGGACCAAGGCTTCGTGCTGGGGACCAACCAGTCCCTGAGCGCCTTGGCCCGTGCCGTCTCTCCTGCCATCGCAGGCGTGGTGTACACCTCCGTGAGCGACCGCGCCCCCTTCTGGCTCAGTGCCGGAATTCTCGCTGTGTGCACCGTGCTCGCCATTCGCGCGACCAAGAACCTGTCCTCGCCCCAAGACAGCTTGACCCTTGACCCAGAGCCTTCGGGGAGCAATGAGAGCGCCCCGGATTCTGCGGACTGACCGTCCCCTCCTCACACTTGGAGCCCAACGTGGCCAAGACCTTCTACATCACCACCCCCCTGTACTACGTGAACGATGCCCCCCACATCGGGCACACCTACACCACGGTCGCAGCGGACGTGATGGCCCGCTACCAGCGCGCGAAGGGCAGGAAGGTTCACTTTCTGACGGGCACCGATGAGCACGGCCAGAAGGTCTTTCGCAAGGCCACCGAACGCGGCTTGACCCCTCAGGTGCATGTAGACGAGCTCGTGCAGCGCTTCCAGAAGCTCTGGGAGCGCCTGGACTGCACCCACGACGACTTCATCCGCACCACAGAGGCCCGGCACACCACCGTCGTGCAAGAAGTGCTCACCGAGCTCTATGAGCGCGGAGACATCTACAAGGAGTCCTACGCCGGCTGGTACTCCACCTCCGCTGAACGCTTCTGGACCGAGAAGGATGTCATCGTCGCCGAGGACGGTACAAAGCTCTGTCCGGACACCCAGCAGCCTGTGGAGTGGCTGGAGGAGACCAACTACTGGTTCCGCATGTCCAAGTACGCGGACAAGCTGCGCGCCTGGGCCGCAGAGCACGGTGAGTGGATCCGTCCCGACTCCCGCAAGAACGAGCTGCTCGGCGCCTTGAAGAAGGACATCGAGGACCTGTGCATCACCCGCCCCAAGGAGCGCCTGCCCTGGGGCATCCCGGTGCCTTGGGACAGCGACTACGTCACCTACGTGTGGTTCGACGCTCTGCTCAACTACGTCAGCGCCATCGGCTACCGCAAGGACGAGGAGACCTTCAACGCCTGCTGGCCAGCAGACTTCCAGCTCATCGGCAAGGACATCCTGATCACCCACACGGTCTACTGGGGCACCATGCTCCTGGCCCTGGGACTGGACCCGGCGGACTGCCTCTACGCCCACGGCTGGTGGACCATCGAGGGCCGAAAGATGAGCAAGTCCGTCGGCAACGTCGTGGACCCCAACCTGCTCGTCGACATCTACGGCGCCGACTCTGTGCGCTACGTGCTGATGGCTGAGAAGAGCTTCGGTGGAGACGGCGACTTCTCCCACAAGGGATTTCAGCTCCGCTACAACGCCGAGCTGGCCAACGTCATGGGCAACCTGCTGCACCGCGGCGTGTCCATGTCCGAGAAGTGGCTGGGCGGCGCGGTCGCGCCACTGGGTGAGATCACCGACGCCGAACGCGCCTTGCAGGCCGAGGTCAGCGAGCTGGTCGCCTCCTACGACGCCCACCTCTGCGCCCTGTCCTACAACAACGCTCTGGAAGCCTTGGTCAACATCGGCAAGGCCGGGAACAAGTACCTGGACAGCGAGAAGCCCTGGGCCCTGAACAAGGCCGGGGACATGGCGCGCCTGGCCACCGTGATGCGTCACACCCTGGAAGTCTGCCGCGTCGTCGGCGGCCTGCTCGCGCCCTTCTGTCCCAACAAGAGCCAAGAGCTGCTCGCCCGACTGGGCCTCTCCAACGTCTCCCTCGAGGGACTGGATCAGCTCAGCGGTCTGCAGGAAGGCGCCAGCCTGACCCACGGGGATCCCCTCTTCCCGCGGATGGACGAGCTGCCCCCCGCCATCGCAGAAGCTCTGGAGACCGCAGCTGCCGCAGCCGGCCCCCTCAAGAGCCTGGGCGGCGGCGCAGCCCCCAAGGGAGAGAAGAAGGCAAAGAAGAGCAAGAAGTCCGCGAAAGCGGAGCCTACTTTCGAGACCATCAGCTTCGAGGACTTCACCAAGGTGGAGATCCGCGTCGTCGAGGTCATCTCGGCCGCACCACACCCAGATGCTGATCGCCTGCTGGTACTGCAGGTCGACGCCGGCGAGGACACCCCGCGCACGATCGTGGCCGGGATCGCGACGAAGTACAGCCCCGAGGAGCTGGTGGGCAAGAAGCTCCTGGGCGTTCTCAACCTCGCTCCCCGCAAGCTGAGAGGAGTCATGAGCCAAGGCATGTTGCTCGCGGCTTCAGGCTCCAAGGGCATCCTAAGCATGGCCTCGACCTTGGCGGATGTTGCGCCGGGATCCCGCATCTCTTGACATCTCTGCCCGGGTTTTCGACTTTGCAAAGCGCGGGCAGCGGTGTACCCTTCCACCCGTAATGTTCAGTTGAGCACAACCCAGCCGATGTTGTGTCCCGCCCCCGACGCCTTTTTGGCACGCCTCTGGAGTCCCCATGACCCTGTTGATCCTCGCCGGTCTGACCGCCTGCAATGAGTTCGAGCTCGTCCCCGATGAGACCAACGTCGGCGGCGTCGACGATCTGTCCGTCTGTGTTT